>JAEEGK010004795.1_pt1 | contig 32958 bp, 32 predicted proteins | sample 8958771 | NCBI WGS metagenome assembly JAEEGK01 (sample SAMN16246547, study PRJNA631951) | gut metagenome | biome: gut microbiome; feature: rumen; material: SC-attached | host: Bos | place: Iran: Karaj | collected 2018-10 | reverse complement strand
ATGCCGCGATACCAGTCGGGCATGAAGATGAACTCGTTCTTCTTCGAGAACTGCATGTAGAGGTCGGGATAGCCGGCATACATACAGGTCTTGATGCCGTTGTCGACCAGCGAATACTCACGGCTGGCGGTGGCGTTCTCGTGGGTGAACTGCCGCACGGAACGGAAGGCCAGGAAGGGGCGGAAACGCAACGTGGTGGCCGAATGGGCATCCACCAGCGTGTAGCGGATGAGCAGACGGTCCTCGTAATGCTGGAAAATCACTTCCTTCTTCAGGATGACACCGCCCACGCGATAGGTCGTCGTGGGAACTTTGCTGGCGTCAAACTCACGGATGTACTTGTGCCCGTTGGGGCTGAATGTGTTGCCCTGATACTTGTGGAGGCCTAAGTTGAATTCGGCTCCGTGCTGGACAACCGTACAGTCTAACGACGAGAGCAAGACGTGGTTCTCGTCGTCGAGCTCGGGTACGGGAACAACCAGCAGACCGTGGTACTTGCGCGTGTTGCAGTCTACAAGCGTAGACGAACTGTAGGCACCAGAACGGTTTGTACGGAGCAATTCACGATACAGGCTTTCCTGCAGGTTAGTCATCACGGCTTTTTCGAATCGTAAATAACTCATAGTTCCTATTTTAAGGTTTTGTAATTGTAGTTGTTTTAGATAATGTAGCCCCAAAGGTAAGCATTTTTTGTCAAGCGACAAAGGAAATAAGGTTATTTAACACAAAGCAGGGAGTCTTCGTGTATGCTTTCGGCCATCAGACGGTAAATCTGGCGCGTACGCTCGTCGGGCAGCAGACTCACCTGGGCAGCCATCACGCCCAGGTCGTAGCGCACCATGGGGCCGGTCTGCGCCTCGCGTGGCGACATCTCGGTCACCTTGCGGGCGGTCTCCTGGATAAGGGGCAGGTAGAGGCCGAAGTCGATGTGTTCGGCCTCGAGCACGCGCTCGGCCAGCCGGTAGCAGTGGTTGGCAAGGTTGCACGCCAGGACGGCGGCGAGATGGAGCTTGCGCCGCTTCTCGGAGTCGGCTTCGACCACACGGTCTGAGATGCCGCTGGCGATGCGGCGGACGAGCGCCAGCGTCGGCTCGTCGGAGGCCTCGATGAAGCAGGGAATGGTGCGGAAGTCGACGGGGCGGTTCTTCGAGAACGTCTGCATGGGGTAAAGCACGCCGTGGCGCACGCCGTAGGGCCGGAAGACGCTCATGGGGACACTGCCTGCCGTATGAAGGAAAACGGCCTGCGGACGGGCCTTGCACAGGCGGACGGCCACGCCGCTGATGGCATCGTCGTTGACGGAGATGATGTAGAGGCCGGCATCGGTGAGCACCTCGTCGACCTGCGACGTGGACGGACAGCCCAGCTTGGCTGCCAGCTCTGCGGCGTGCTCCGCCGTCCGGCTGTACACCTGGGCAATGGTCATGCCGCTGGCCTTCAGTGCCAGCGACAGGTGGGTGGCGAGGTTGCCGGAGCCAATGATGACGGTTTTCATTGGGCGTCAGGTATTGGGTGGTGGATGATGGCGTCAAGTATCAGGTCGGCCGTCTCTTCCTTCGAGCAGAGCGGCAGCTCGCTGACGGCGTCGTGAGTGATGAGCGTCACGCGGTTGGTGTCGACGCCGAAGCCCGTCCGGCTGTCGGCAATGGAGTTGGCACAGATCATGTCGGCCTTCTTCTTCGTCAGCTTGGCGCGCGAGTTCTCGATGAGGTTCTCGGTCTCCATCGAGAAGCCTACGAGCACCTGCTCTTTTGGCTTATGGTCGCCTAAGTACTGCAGGATGTCGGGCGTACGGGTGAGCGGTATGGAGAGGTCGCTGTCGTGCTTCTTCACCTTCTGGTCGGAATAGGTGGAGGGCATGTAGTCGGCCACGGCGCTGCACATGATGATGATCTCGCTGTCGGCGCTGCGCCGGGTGACGGCGTCGAACATATCACGGGCACTCGTCACGGGGACCAGCCCGATGCCGGTAAAGGGCTTGATGCTGACCGGACCGCTGACGAGCGTCACCTCAGCCCCGCGGAGCGCGGCCATCTTGGCAATGGCGTAGCCCATCTTGCCCGACGAGTGGTTGGTGATGAAGCGCACGGGGTCGATGGCCTCCTGCGTAGGACCGGCCGTGACCAGCAGCCGCCGTCCCTGCAGGTCCTTCGTGCGGGCTGTATGCAGCAGGATATGCTCGAGCAGCAGCTCCTCGGGCGGCATCTTGCCGCTGCCCGTGTCGCCACAGGCCAGGCGCCCCACGGCGGGCTGCACAATGTGGTAGCCGTAGCCCTGGAGCAGCTGGAGGTTGTGCTGCAGGATGGGGTTCTCCCACATGCCCGTATTCATGGCCGGAGCCAGCAGCTTCGGCGCCTTCGTGGCCAGCAGCGTGGTGGTCAGCATGTCGTCGCAGATGCCGGCGGCCAACTTGCCGATGACGTTGGCCGTGCAGGGGGCCACCATGAAGAGGTCGCCCCGCTTGGCCAGCGAGACGTGCTTCACGTCGAACGAGAAGTTGCGGTCGAAGGTGTCGACAATGCACTTGTTCGAGGTCAGCGTCTCGAAGGTCATCGGGGTGATGAACTGCGTGGCATTGCGCGTCATGATGACGTGGACGTCGGCACCAAGCTTCACCAGCATCGAAGCGAGGTTGGCCGTCTTGTAGGCGGCAATGCTGCCCGTCACGCCGAGGACAATGGTTTTTCCTGTCAGCATAGGCTTGAAAGTTTTTTATTGTTCGCTGAGCAGTCCGTGATGCTCGTAGCTGGCCTTGCGGATAATCTTGTTGTGCTCGTCGACGAAGAGGACGGCGGGCTTGAACGTCAGGGCCTCCTCGGGGGTCATGTCGGCGTAGGCCATGATGATGACCTTGTCGCCGGCACTGACGCAGCGGGCTGCGGCGCCGTTCAAGCAGATGATGCCGGAGTCTTCCTCGCCGGTGATGACGTAGGTCTCGAAGCGGTTGCCGTTGTCGATGTCGGCAATGGCCACTTTCTCGTACTCCACGATACCGGCCTCACGCATCAGCCGGGCATCAATGGTGACGCTGCCCACGTAGTTGAGGTCAGACTGAGTCACCACGGCACGGTGAATCTTTGATTTCAGCAGCGTTATGTTCATCTTCTATACCTTATATTATATATTGACGATGAAGTTATCAATCAGGCGCGTCTTGCCAATGTAGACGGCAATGGCAACGAGCACCTCGCCTTCAATCCTGGCCGTGCGCTGGATGTTCTCGAAGTCGACAACCTCAACATAGTCAATCCTGGCCAGCGGCTCCGACTTCAGACTCTCGGTGATGACGGCGATAACCGTCTGGGCATCTCTTTCACCTGCCTCGATGGCCTCCTGGCCCTTCTTCAGACTCTTCGAGAGGATGAGGGCAGCCTGGCGCTCTTCGGCGTTGAGGTAGGTGTTGCGGCTCGACTTGGCCAGCCCGTCAGCCTCGCGGACAATGGGGCACGCCACAATCTCGAGCGGGAAGTTCAGGTCGCGCACGAAGCGGCGGATGGTGGCCAGCTGCTGGGCATCCTTCTGGCCGAAGTAGGCACGGTCGGGGCAGACGATATTAAAGAGCTTACCTACCACGGTGCAGACGCCGCGGAAGTGAACGGGGCGCACGGCACCGCAGAGCAGCTCCGTGGTCTCCGTCGTGTCGATGAACGACGTGAAGTGGCCGGGGTACATCTCTGCCGGCTCGGGGTTGAAGATCAGGTCGCCACCGGCTTCCTCCACCTTCTGGATGTCGCGGTCGAGGTCGCGCGGATAAGCCTCCAGGTCTTCGTTAGGCCCGAACTGTATGGGGTTCACAAACACCGAGACCACCGTGCGGTCGTTCTGTTCGGCCGACTTGATGATAAGGCTCTGATGACCCTCATGCAAATAACCCATGGTGGGAACCAGACCGACGGTCAGGCCCTCTTTTCTCCATGCTGAAACAATCTCTCTGACTTCTTTTACAGTCTTGACTACCTTCATTTCCTATATATTAAAATGGTAATTCTATCTCCTTTTTGAGTTTCTCCATCACGTCCTCTTCGAAAGCATACGTCTTGTCGGCGCTGGGGAACGTGCGCTGCTCGCAGTCCTCCTTGTACTGGCGGAAAGCCTCGAGCATGACGCTGTGAACGTCGGCATACTTCTTCACGAACTTCGGCGTGAAGCCGTCGGTGAAGCCCAGCATGTCCTGATAGACCAGCACCTGACCGTCGCAGCCGTTGCCGGCACCGATGCCGATGGTCAGTGCCTTAGAGCGCTCTGTGATCAGCGTGGCCAGCTCGGCGGGCACACACTCCAGCGTGATGGCAAAGGCGCCGGCCTGCTCAACGGCCTTCGCGTCATTGGTAATCTTGCGGGCCTTCTCAAGCGTCTTTCCCTGGACCTTGTAGCCGCCAAAGGCGTTGACCGACTGCGGCGTCAGTCCGATGTGGGCCACCACGGGAATGCCCGCCTCGACGATGGCCTCGATGCGGTCGGCATACTCTCTGCCGCCCTCCAGCTTCACGGCATGACAGCCCGTCTCCTTCATGATGCGGCCGGCGTTGCGCACGGCTTCCTCGACAGAGGGCTGGTACGACATAAACGGCATGTCGATGACCACGAATGCCTCCTTGGCACCGCGACAGACAGCCTTGCCGTGGTGAATCATGTCGTCGACGGTGACGGCCAGTGTGTTCTCGTAGCCTAACATCACATTGCCAAGCGAGTCGCCCACCAGAATCATGTCAACACCGGCCTCGTCGATGGTGCGGGCGGTGTTGTAGTCGTAGGCCGTGAGCATGCTCACCGGCGTCTGGCCCTTACGGCCAAGCAAGTCGAAAATTGTCTTCCTCATTCTCTTCGTTTCTTGTTTGAGCCTGCAAAGTTAGGGCATTATTTTAACATTGGCAAATATTTTAGGGAAAATAAACATTACTAAAGACTTACCATAGGGATTATCAAAAAACAAGAAGCAGTCATTGTGTTATTATTGGATGAAGAACCTTGTACATTCGAAGTGTGTCTTTATACCCCATAGGAGGCTCTGCTGGGGTGAAGTCGCAATGGCTGTAAAACCCAACGGCTGAATATCCGGCAGTTTTATAAGCCTCTACCGTAATAAACTCATATTCCGGGCGGTCGTGCTTCACCTTGTTCTCCACTTGGCGGATGATGTACTCTCCGATACCTTGTCCACGCCATTTCTTGTCAACAGCCAAATATGTGATTTCTACGGCAGGAAATTCTTTCTCTGAAAGATAGTCTTGGTTCTCCAATGCAACATTAGGCTTAGGAATGAAGCCTGACCTCATATCGTCTTTATCGTCATCATCCAGACAGAGCGTATCTTCACCTAATGACAACATCGCTACGATATCATCTCCTAACTTTATTGTATATGCTTCACAACCGGTTCTGTTGAGGTAACCTTGAAGCTTCTCGTGGATGAAGTCATCCATATCCTGTATGCCACAATAAAAATTTGAAAGAACTGATGCGTCATCAATTCTTTCAAATATCAATTCCAAGAATTCCGTAGCCTTACTTCCAGACTGCATTGTATTTCCTCAACACCTTTTCTGAACGGCGGACACTCTCTTTTTCCGACTCATTCAAGTTCCCTGTACGGGCACGAACCAATGCCTCGCGAAGTTCTTTCGCAAACTGACCTGTAATTGGCCTGCGGGGTGATTCTATTCCTAACATATCATCAGTTATTTATATCTGAGTGCAAAAATACAAACTATTTTTGAAACCGCCAAATATTTTTGAGAAAATATACATTACTAAGCAGTTAACACACTTTTTCACGATTGGGTCGCTTTCACGTTGCGCGTCCTTGGGAAGGATGCACTATTTCCTAAGCACAGGGCGGACAGAGAAGCCGTAGAGGCGGCCTTTGAGGTAGTTCGTGTCCGTGCCCCTACTGTCAAAGCCTAAATACCATGCACTGTTAGAGTTCAACTGGGCAACCAAGGCTGACCAGTAGCGTCCGCACGTCGACTGGTCGTCGAGCGACGCATTGGCACGACAGCCCGCAGCGGGCAGGAATATGGAATTACCATTCGCAGCCGTAAACTTGCGGCCATTCACACTGTTCTCAGTCGTCCACTCGCTTGTGGTATTATCAATCAACTCCTCAATATCAGCAATGGTCGGCATCGACCACTCGCCACCCCAGTTGGCACGAGCGGCATCATCGGCGGGAAGCAGCGTCAGCTGGTTGTCAACGGTACCGTAGGAAGCGTTAGCGCAATACTTGGTCATAGTAGTCTGAGAGCCATTGCACCACTTGTAGTTCACCCAGTCGAACGAACGGCCGTCGGACGTGTCGCTGGTGTAGCCCGTGGTCTCGCCCCAGGCAAAAAACAGACCGTAGTCCTCTGGTTTCTCGGCACCCACATTCATATTCGCCCACTTAGTGCCAGAAGGCAGACCCAGGTCGACGGCCTCGGCGTTCTTCGGGGCGTTGCCATATGGCGACGAACCGCCTGCGCCTAAGATGAGACTGACAACGGTCGAGACGTCGGCCACGTCGACACGCTGGTCGCCGTTTACGTCGCCCTTGGCGTCGCGATAGGTCACACACATCACCTCGTCCTTGGCCAGCTCGACGACATTGCCGCTGCCGGCATCAACCACGAGCTTGTCGCCGTCAGGCGTCACTGTGAATGTAGCGGGCAGCTGCACCGTGGTTTTCTCGCCGCCGGCGAGGTGGAATACTAACGACTGTGCGCTCGCGGCCATCGGGGCGGCCATCAGGCACAGTGCAACGATTGCTTGTCTAAATGTCTTTCTCATAATTCTTTCTCCTTATACATTTAAGATAAAAACATAATGTGTTCTATAAATGGTTAAAACTACGCGCAGCCTTTCCCCTCCCTTGTAGGGGAGGGGCAGGGGTGGGGTCAGTATCTTCTTTACTGACAGGAAATTACAGACCCCACCCCTAACCCCTCCCCTTGAAGGGAGGGGAAAGGCTGCGCACCATTAACATATAAATAGAAGTTACCATAAATCAATCCGGAATCAGGAAATTGACGACTTCCTGCTCAATGTTCACGCGGAATGCTCCGACGGGCGTTTTCATCAGACGGCCGTCGACACCGACCATAGCCTTGCGGGCCTCGTCGACAAAAACCTCGGTCGTGCGGAAGGGATGGACATTGCGGTGGTTCAGGAAACGGCCGGTAATCAGCAGCCACAGACCCTCGATGAGCTGTACGACCTCAGGATGGTAGACCACCGACACGTCGAGCATGCCGTTATAGGGCACGGCGTTCGGCGTCTGACCATAGCCCGGCCCCGAGCCGATGCAGACGGTCATCACCTTGCGGTCGATGACGTCGCTGTTGATGCGCAGCTTCATCTTATACTCCATCCGGTGGAAGAGCATCACAAAGAGCGACGATATAAATGATAAGGTACGCGAGCCAAAGAGACGGCGCGTCTGGCGGCGAAGGTTCATGATGTCGGCCGTCATGCCGATGTTCAGACAGTTCAGGAAGTAGCGGTGGCAGTGTTCCTGATTGCTGTTCGTGTAGCGCACGCAGCCAAGGTCAATGCGCCGTATGCGACGCTCGGCAAGCCAGCCGACGGTCTGCTCGACGTCGTCCTCGACAAAGCCCCAGAAACGGGCAAAGTCGTTCATCACACCATTCGGTATGACGCCCAGGGCTATCTCGTCGCGCACGCGCTTCTCCTCCTTCATCAGACAGTTCACGGCATCGTTCAGGGCCGAGTCGCCACCCACCACGACAATCGTCTTGTAGCCGTTGTTGATGAGCATAGTCATCAGGCGCTCCACGCTGTCGGCGTTCTCGCTCTGCACCATATCGTAAACCACGCCCCGCTCACGGAGCGCTGCCTCAATCTTCTCCCAGCGCTTCTGGCTGCTGGAGAATCCCGTCTTTGGGCAATACAGGATGCCCCACCTTGTTGTCTCTACTGCCATCTGTTTTTATTTTCGATTTACGGATTTTCGATTTTCGATTTATTACTCTCGATTTGCGATTTACGGATTTTCGATTTATTATTCTCGATTTGCGATTTGTATGATTTGCTGTACTTTTTCCTCCATCGGGAGTGTGGCGTCTATCCAGTTGATATGAAAGCCGCGCCGCTCCATCCCCCGAAACCAGGTCATCTGCCGCTTGGCAAACTGGTGGATGGCAATCTCCAGGCGCTGGAACATCTCGTCGTAGGAGCATTGGCCGGTCAGGTACTCCGTCACAAATTTATACTCCAGACCGTAATATATCAGGTCGTCGGGGGCAATGCCCTCGTCAAGCAGCGCCTGCACCTCATCGACCATGCCCTCCTCGAGTCGGGCCTTCAGCCGCCGCGTTATCTTCTCACGGCGCAACTCGCGGTCGATGCTGATGCCGATGATGACGCTATCCACGGGCGGCAGCTCCCTGCAGGGAGTCGGGTGCTCCAGATTGTAGATCTCAATCTCGATGGCTCGGATGGCACGCTGACAGGAGTCCACGTCGGTCGTGTTGTGCATATTCGAGCCGTTGCGGGCTTTCAGTTCAGTGAGCATCTGCGTCAGCTCTTCCAGCGACTTGCCCTCCAGACTGTCGCGCAACGGCTGGTTCTGCGGCACCGGCGACAGCTTGTAGCCTTTCAGAACCGCCTCGATATAGAGTCCCGTACCGCCACAGAGAATGGGCACCGCTCCCCTACTCCGGATGTCCTGATAGACGTCGTAGAAGTCCTGCTGATACTGGAAGAGATTGTACTTCGTACCCGGCTCGCAGATGTCAATCAGGTGATACGGCACGCTGCCATAGTCACCCAGGTCCTTACCCGTCCCAATATCCATGCGCCGGTATACCTGCCGGGAGTCGGCCGAGATAATCTCACCGCCAATCTCTGCCGCTAACCGTGCCGCCACGGGCGTCTTGCCCGAAGCCGTCGGTCCCAGTATCGTTATCATCTTCTTCATACTCTCACTCCGTCAGTTTCTTGAAAATGTTCAGGTAGCGCTCAGCCGTCATCTTGTCGGCGAGCCCCTTGTCGTTGTCGTCGGCATCGGTCTTCACCTCTATGCATCGGCCGTTCTCGTCGTAGTAGTAGCGCCACTCATGCTTCTCGCCCTCCTCGCGGGCACAACAGTAGGAGAACATCAGGCTGTTGTCGGCAACGAGGAACTCACTGTAGTTGTCCTTGCCCATGTTGTTGTTATGGCAGTGCTCCGAGATGAAGTAGCAGCGGAAGGGAGTAGTGCCGTCAGGCTGCTCGTAGTACATCCTGACGTCGGTGATCTCAGGCGGCCCCCACGACTGGTCGCGGACCACGATCTGTATGTCGTGGGGCGTCTCCGACTTGTCGTTCTTGGCAATATCTTCCTTCGCCCGCGTGTAGGCCTTTCGGATGAGGTCTATCCTGTCGGCCTTCGTCGTTGCCGACTTCACGCCCTTGCCGGCAGGCAGGTCGTGCTTCGGTTTCATCAGCTGGTCGAAGACGTACAGCAGATTATTGGCAAATGACTGCTCAGTCTCGGCGGTGCTCCATGTCTGGCCGTCGGGCTCGACGTCCTTCTTCCCCTCCTTGTGCTTCTGGTCTATCAGACTGCCGTCGGCAGCGAAGTAATAGCGCGACTCCACCTCGTAGCCGGCATGCGTCTCGGAGTGCATGAACGAGAAGAGCAGGTGGCCCATGTTGGGATCGAAGAGCATCTCGCGGTAGTGGGAGTGCCCGTTGGCCGACCAGTTCTCGGTGATGAAGTAGCAGTTGGAGCCGTCAGCGTTGTCGGGATTCTCGTTCGCACGATACTTGGTGAAATAGAAGGTTATCACCCGCTCTTCGTTGATGATGAAGTCCTCATCGACTTCCGTTCCGTCACGAAGGGTGATGGTCACATCCAAGGGAGCCTGTCCGTTCTTGCCGTTGTCGGCTATCTTCTTCTTTGCCTCGGCGTATGCTTTTCTGATATCGCCGACCTTTTGCGCCTTCGGGCTCTGTGCCGATACAGTCACACTACCTATCAGCAGCGCTATGGCTATCATCATCTTCTTTCCCATAATCTCATTATTTCACGTCCGGTCCTATTGGTTTCACCCTTGGCTCCGGCACGTAGTTTGCCTTTTCACTCCATTTACAGTCGCCGTCGGGCTCACGAAGACTCTCCCTTGCCCCCACCTCAGGATGGTAAATCTCACAGCCATAGAGCGTGATGTCCTCGTTGGTAGAAAACAGCGGCGCCTCGGGCCAATTGTTATAGAAGCGGCACTTCTCGAACACTGTGTATTCGCTGCCGTTGTTGGTAATGAGGGCGAACTCGCGGTTCTCGAAGAAGTCACACTCTGAGAACTTCACGCCCAGCGAACTCCACAGCTCCATAATGCCGTAGGTACAGTGGTGGATGTTCGTGCGGGCCACCGTCAGTCCATTGGTCTCGCGGGCCACGATGCCATAGGTGCCGCAACCGTAGAGGTCGCAGTCGAAGATGAAATTCCGGCTGCCGCCCTCCACGCCGATGACACCGCCGTCGCAGTAGCCGCCCTCGGTGTGACCAATGGTCAGGTTCTGCACACGGCAGCCTTCGCAGTCCATGAAACTCAGACAGTAGGAGTAGCGGGGGTCTACCTCAATGCTCGAGTTGTGTTGACCGCTGATGACGAGCCGGCGGAAGTTCTTGAGCGTCAGCTGCTGACCGTCGTTGCAGAACTCGCTAATGATGACCGGCTGGTCGCCGCCGTCACGCTTGGCAATGGTTGCCCACGCCCGTCCGGGGACGCCCGAGAACTTATCCTCCTGTTCCAGAATCCTCGAGAGGTTCAGGTGTACGTCCCTGCCCAGCTGCACTTCGCGGTCGTTGCCGAGAGCATTGATAAACTGCTCCTCGGTGGTGACGGTGATGACGCCACCCACGGCCTCGGCCATCTTCGGTGCCGCCTTCGTGTTCTCATATCTCACGCGGTCGTCGTCAGCAGCCTCCTCGCTCTTCAGCAGCTGCAGGTTAGTCAGCTCAATGATACCCAGCGTGATGCTGTTATTGTCGGCCACGGGCTTATACCACGGCTGACGGCCGAAGTGCTCCCTCAGGTCTTTTGCCTGGAACGTCCAGCCATGACGGGCCAGAATCTCATTGCGCATCAGCCGCAGCTGGGGCTTCGAGAAGCGCCCCAGATAGTGGGTGTCGAGCAGGTGGTTCTGCAACATCCAGCTGACATCGCGCTCGTCAATGATCTTCTGCTGGGCCACGCAGTTCTTCAGGTTGTCGGGCGTCTCGCGCAACGTGTAGACGCAATCGCCGTTAGGCTGCCGGACAGCCAGGAAACTAACGCCTTCCTGCCGCACAAGCTCCACCTCCCAGCCCACCTTTCCACGGATGAACAGCCAGCCCTGGGAGTTGCCGGAAGCAAGGGTATAGTGGCCAGCCTTGCCCGACACTTTGATCAGGCGGAACCTGTCGCCGCCCATCTCCTCGCTCTCGCCATTCATGGTCACGTTGCCAGCCTCGTCGACTTCGGCCGTATAGAGTTTCTCACCGTCCCACCATCGCGAGCCGTTCCCGACGTTCTGTGCCCATGCGCCGCCGAATGTCAGCAGCAGAGCCACCATCGCCAGTAGTCTGAAGACGTTATTCCGCATAGTCGTACAGTTTACTTCTCTCAGCTGATTCCTCCACGTCAATCTCCTTCATCTCAAGTTCAATGTCCACCTGCTCGCCAAGTTGCTTATAGAGCTTGTCGAACTCCACTAACGTAATTTTCTTGCCATCCTGGGTGCAGGTCGTTTCCACCACCTCGCCCTCCATGTTCGACTCCTCAATGCTCCTGAAGGTCGTCACCGGCCGGCTGTCCTTCATCAGCGTGCAGTCAGACATCATGCAGCCCGTACCACAGCCGCCCTGAGCAGCCGCACCGTGCTCAAAGAAATAGAGGTCGGTAGCACCCCAAGAGCGGGCCAGCAACGCTGGCTTACCGTCAGCCAGCGAGAACAGCACCTTGCAGTATTGCTCATCGCTCTTAACAACCACCTCAGGCAGCCCGTCATGGTCGACGTCTACCAGCGCATAGCTGTCAAAAAAGACGTCTTCAGGCTTACAGTCTAACACATCAGCCGCCTGCACCCTCATAGCGGGCAGACAGTCATTGATGTCGAAGTTCTCGGCTGTGATGGCGACGGCCTTCGTCGTGTCTGCCGTCTCTGTGGCCAGCGTGTCTTCTATGTTATCAACCGCCAGGGAGTCGTTCGCACTCCCGGTCTTCTGGGTCTTGTTGTCGCAGGATATCATCACCAGAGCAGCAATGGCAATAAGGATAAATACTTTCTTCATAAGCTCGTTGTCTTGTTACACGGCTGCAAATATACACAAAAAAAGCCGTCCGACAAAATCGGACAGCCATTTATTATCCAATTCTATACTTTTTTCCTTACTTCAGCTCTGCGAGGTACTCCATATCAAAAAAATCCCGATGGCGAACCACCGGGATTTAGTGTTTAATAAAAAATGACCGCTTACAGCTGGGTTAATTATTATTTGTGAATTAAAAATTTTGATTCCAACAATGAATTACTCGGCTGCGGGAGCTTCCTCCTCGGCAACAGGTGCCTCAGCCTCCTCGGCCTCGGGAGCTTCCTCTACGGGTGCCTCCTCAGCTGCAGGAGCCTCACGGAGAGCCTTCTCGGCATCCTCGATAGCCTTCAGCTCGTCGGCATTCTCAGCAACCACCTTGACGGGAACATCAACGGTGACCTCCTTGTGGAAGTGTACCTGAGCAACATAGTCGCCCACCTTCTTGGCGTCCTTCATGGTGATGATCTTGCGGTCAATCTCCTTGCCCATCTTAGCAAGCTCCTCAGCCACCTGAGCGGCACCTACTGAACCGTAGAGCTGACCGGTGATGCTGACCTTTGCGGGAATGACGAGCTCAACACCCTCGAGCACCTTGGCGCGCTCTTCAGCAGCAGCCTTCTGGGCAGCGAGCTTGTGGGCCTGCTGGCGCAGGTTCTCAGCCAGGATCTTCTTGGCAGAGGGAGATGCGATAACGCCCTTACCCTGGGGGATGAGGTAGTTACGGCCATAGCCCGACTTCACGTTTACGATATCGTTCTTAAAACCTAAGCCGATAATATCTTCTTTCAGTATAATTTCCATAATGCGTTGTCCTCCTTAATGTTTACTTCATCATATCGGTTACATAAGGCAGCAGCGCAATCTGGCGGGCGCGCTTGACGGCCTGAGCCACGCGGCGCTGATACTTCAGAGAGGTGCCCGTGATGCGGCGGGGCAGAATCTTACCCTGCTCGTTCAGGAACTTCTTCAGGAACTCGGGATCCTTGTAGTCAATGTACTTGATGCCGCTCTTCTTGAAACGGCAGTACTTCTTCTTCTTCGTGTCGATAGAAGGAGCATTCAAATAGCGGATTTCACTCTGTTCTGCCATAATTTAAGCCTCCTCTTCTTTTTTGCCAAGCTTGGCGCGACGCTTTTCAGCGTATTCTGCGGCATACTTGTCGAGTTTAACAGTCTGGAAACGAATCACCTTCTCATCACGGCGGAAGGCGGTCTCCAAGGTCTTAATCACTTCTGGCTCAGCCTTGAACTCAAACAGGCAGTAGAAACCTGTAGACTTCTTCTTGATGGCATAAGCCATTTTCTTCAATCCCCAGGCCTCTTCGTTGAGAATGTCTGCACCCTTATCGGTGAGGACTTTCTTGAATTTTGCGGCCGTTTCCTTCATCTGATCATCAGACAAAACGGGAGTTAAAATGAAAACGGTTTCGTATTGATTCATACTACGTTAAATAATTAATAATGTTACGTTTGCTCAAAAGCGGCTGCAAAGGTACTGCTTTTTAATGAGAAATGAGAAATGAGAAATGAGAAATGTCTCAACTTTAACGGTTTTTAGTACTTTTGGCCGTATTTCTGGAGCCAAACGTGCAGGAAATAGCCTGAAACGACGAGCGAAAGCCCTATGAGAAGCTCAGCGTTCGACTGCCATCCGGCCAGCTTGCAGACTATCAAAAGGAGGACGCCGATGACTATCAGCGCCATCCCTAAGTATTTTACGTATTTGTTCATGTCTCGCTAAAAAAGCCCCCTCTACTGGAGGGGGTTGGGGGAGGCTTTACTCTTCCTCCGGCGTGATGAGCTTGTAGCCCTTGCCGTGGATGTTGATAATCTCAATCTGCGGGTCTTCCTTCAGGTGCTTGCGCAGCTTGGTGATGTAGACATCCATTGAGCGGGCATTGAAGTAGTTGTCGTCAATCCAGATGGTCTTCAGGGCGAAGTCGCGCTGCAGAATCTCGTTGGCGTGCGAGCAGAGCAGTGCCAGCAGCTCGTTCTCCTTGGTGGTGAGCTTCGTCTGCTTCTCGCCGATGGAGAGCAGCTGCTTCTGGGTGTCGAAGGTGAAGTTGCCGATGTGGTAGAGCGTTGACTCCTTGTTCTTCTTTCCGCGTACACGGCGCAGGATGGCCTCAATACGGAACACGAGCTCCTCCATCGAGAAGGGCTTGGTGATGTAGTCGTCGGCACCGAGCTTGAAGCCCTCGAGAATGTCTTCCTTCAGCGTCTTGGCGGTCAGGAAGATGATGGGAATCTCGGCATTAGCCTGACGGATTTCCTGTGCCAGCGTGTAGCCGTCCTTCTTGGGCATCATCACGTCGAGCACGCAAATATCGAACTTCGTCCTCAGGAAGGCCTTGAAGCCGGCCTCGCCGTCGGGGCATAGCTCTGCCTCATAGCCTTTTGCAGCCAGATACTCACGGAGCAGCATGCCCAGGTTCTCGTCGTCCTCACAAAGCAAAATTTTCAACTTGTCTTCCATAATCTTTCTGTTTTTATTGTTAATACTATGATGTTTCTTCCAGGATAGGCAACGAGACGGTAAATGTCGTTCCCTTACCCAATTCACTTTCACACTTGATCTCGCCCTCATGCAGGTCGATGATGCGCTTCACGTAGGCCAGGCCCAGCCCGAAGCCTTTCACGTCGTGGACGTTGCCAGTATGCACACGGTAGAACTTTTCGAATATCTTCTTGACGTTCTCCTTCTTGATGCCGAGACCGTTGTCACGGATCGAGAAGCACAGCCGTCCCTTTTCGTTCCACGTACGTATATAGAGGTTGAGCGGCTGCTCGGGCTTGCGATACTTCACGGCGTTGTCCATCAGGTTGGTAATGGCGTTCTGGAAGTGAACCTCGTCGACGTAGATGGCCGAATCGACAGCCTCTATCTCTAAGAAGATCTTTCCGCCGGTATGCTCCACACGCAGTGAGAACGTAGAGGCTATCTGCTCGAGCAGCTCGTTCAGGTCGAGTTCCTTCTTCTTGAACGACACTGACTTACGGTCGAACATCGACATCTGCAGCACTCTCTCGACGAGGAACCTCAGCCGCTTCGACTCGTCGTTGATGATGCCGCCCAGGTGTTTCTGCATCTGCGGACTCTTCGCTACCGAGTCGTCACCCAGCATCTGGGCTGCAAGCGAGATGCTCGAGATGGGCGTCTTCAGTTCGTGCGTCATGTTGTTGATGAAGTCGTTCTTGATTTCAGTATAGCGCTTCTGACGGAAGATGACCACGATGGTAAAGATAAAGGTAATGAGCAGCACGATGGTGAACACGATGGCGGGAATCATGAACCGCACGCTCGACATGATGTAGCTGTTCATATCGGGGAAATGAATCTTCACCACGCCCATCTTTGACGACGGGTCTTGGCTGAAGAGCACCTGCGTGTAGCTGTAACGCAGTCCCTCATCAGTATAGTCAGGGCAGCGATAGACCTCGCGGCCGTCGGCGGTCGACACTGTGAAGTGGTAAGGTATGTTGATACCGTTGTTCAGCAACTGGGTGTTGATTTCCTGGTCGAGCAGCTTGAAGTTGACGCGCTCCTTCAGGGGCCTCTCACTGGCCTGGTACAGAATGTTGTAGACCACCTCGTCGAGCAGCGCCTTCTGGTAGACGTAGCGGTTGCGCACTATCGCCTGCAGCGACTTCGATGCCTCGTCGATAGAGTTCCTGTCCGAGCGCAGTATCATGGCCTTGGGAATGGTCGAAGGCTTCGTGGTGATGGTCTTCAGCTCAAACGATGAGTAGACGGTGCCGTCCTTGCCGGCAACAGAGTACTGATGAGTGTGCTGTATGACGTCGTTCAGCATTCCCGAGCGAGCCATGATGGAGTCTTGCTTGAAGGCGCGGCGCTCAGTCTCGTTGATGTCCTTCTCTAAGTAGCGCCGCGTCTCGTTCAGTTCGAGGTTGTGCGACGCCTGATAGAGGCTGCGGCTCACAGACTCGTCAAACTGCTCCTTCTTCATCTTCGCCATCTGCTCGATGTAGGAGAGTTGCAGGAAGAGGAGTCCTAAGAAGGACAACCCCATCACAATTGCTATGAGCCAAATCGTACTTTTCTTCATGATGCTGCAAAGGTACGCCAATTCTTAAAACCTGCAATATTTTAAGTTAATTATTTTCTGTATTTTGCAAGTATTTAACAGAATAGTGCGTTTTTGATTGCAAATAAGCAATAATTCCGATACTTTCAAACAAAACGAGGGGGAAAGTAGGAAAGTAAGAAAGTCACTTGTAGACAGGAATGTTTTTTAGTGGTAGTAGAAGGAAATAATATAGTAATCATATAGGTATTATTATATAGTAATTATATTAATTATATATATAAATAATTATATATTATATAAATTAATTATACATATAATCTTCACTTCGTATCCACATTGTATCACATGTTGCACACTCCGTTTTCCTTCCTGTCATCAAGTGACTTTCCTACTTTCTTACTTCGTCATGCCCACACTTGCTGCTACCCGCCAGTAAACCCCGCATTTATCGTCACCTTCCGCCCCGTTTACGCCGGGTAGACGCTTGACACGGCCGCCCTCGGCCAGCGCATATCAGCACTCATGCGCGACAGCGAGATTCTGCACAGTGCAGGCATCATTCCCTACGTGCTGACAGGCGACGAGCACTACCTCGACCTGCGCGCCTTTCCACCGGACATCAAGATGGCCGTGTGGGAGAAGCAGAACCACATCTGTCCACTCTGCGGCAAGGAGTACGACTTCGAGTTCATGGAGGGCGACCATATCACGCCGTGGCGCGAGGGTGGCCGAACGGTCATTGAGAACTGCCAAATGCTGTGCCGTGAGTGCAACAGGAGAAAAGGAGCAAAGTAATTTTGTTATATTTTCCCAGAAATAATTTGGCCGTCTCACCTTTTTTTCGTACCTTTGTAGAGTAAACGAAAGGAAAAATACGATGGAAAACACACGCTTCAAAATCTCACAGTATGCCTGTGCCGTGCTGCTCATCGTGAGCAGTATAGCCCTCGTCGCCTACCAGGTCGTCCACATCGACGACGTGGCCGGCGGACTCCTGGTCTACGTGGCCCAGGCCTTCCTGCTCGCCGCCAGCATCTTCGGACTCGACTATTACGTGAAACTCATAACAAGGAAAATCAATGAAAAACACTCAACTCAGTAAGCACTTCTCGCTGGGCGAGTTCTGTAACCCGAACAAGTACCCCGACAACGTCCCCACCATGCAGGCCGTGGCCAACCTGACCTACGGCTGCCTCATGCTCCTGGAGCCCGCCCGCCTCGAGGTAGGCCCCATCCTCATCAACTCAGGCTACCGCAACAGCCGGGTCAACAGCCTCGTCGGCGGCGTCAGCAACTCGCAGCACCTCATCGGCCAGGCCGCCGACATCCGCCCCCAGGACCCTGCCCAGCTGCAGCGCCTCGTCGAGTTCCTCAAGTCGTGCGAGCACACCGACCAGCTCCTCACCGCCTCCACCTGGCTTCACGTCTCCTGGAACCCCTTCGCCCCACCCCGCCGCTTCGTCCGCATCGGGTACTACAAGTAACAGCAATCCCCGGGACTCGCCAAGAATCCCGGGGGTTGTTTTTACACAAAAGGAGTCCCTTCTGTGTTACTCTAAAACTACAGAGCAACTTTTATGGTCTTGTCGCCCACTTTCACTATATACATCTGACTTCCTGGTAGACCAATAAAATGGTTTACTGTAGTCAGTTTGACTAACTTCAACAGCTTTCCGTCAGTTGAGAACACTTGACAGAGAGTGCCCTCAGGAGCGTTGTTAATCCTGATGCCGCTTTCCTCTACATCCACACAGACTTTTTCCGAATTAGCATTTGCCAAATGTATGATGTTAAGTATATCATCGTCATCAGACATTTCCACGATATTCTGGAAATTACGCCAGCCGTCTAAACTCGTGTACAAAGACATAGTGCCCTTCGGGATATATAGTGTTCCCTGCTGATAGGTCTCGTAACTGAACACCCTATCTTCTATCTCGTAAGGAGATTCTATAAGAGATTTTACTTCCATAAGAGAACTGCAATACTCGAACGCAAACGCCCCGATACTTGTCACGGAATTGGGGATGGTGACACTCGTCAAGCTGGAAAATCCAACGAAAGCACTTGCAGCTATGCCTAAAGTGCCATCTTCTAAAACGATTTTTGTGTTTGAAAACATAGTGCCTTTATATTTGTATGCAATTTTTCCTGCATATACGATTCCGTCGGGTTGGTTGTTTTCCCATGCTGTATCAGAGAATGCATTTTGCCCAATGTTGGTCACTGAGTTGGGAATGTCTATGCTCGTCAGGCCAGTGCAGCCACGGAACGCGTATTCCCCAATGCTTGTTACGGAATTGGGGATGTCGATGCATGCCAAGTTGGAGCAGCCATCGAATGCATATGCAGCTATGCCTAAAGTGCCTTCTTCTAAAACGATTTTTGTGTTTGAAGGCATAGTACCTTTATATTTATATGCCACTTTTCCTGCATATACGAGTCCGTCAGGTTGGTTATTATACCAAGCTGTATAATTAAACGCACCTCCACCAATGCTCGTCACGCTGTTATAAATTTTGACACTAGTCAGACTTTGGCAAAATGAGAACGCACTAAACCCTATACTTGTCACAGAATTACCTCCGGTGATACTAGTAAGATTGTTGCAGTACTGGAACGCTCCATTCCCGATGCTCGTCACAGAATTGCCGATGTTCACGCTCGTCAAGCCTCTACAATCGGAGAACGCAAAATCACCGATGCTCGTCACAGAATTGCCGATGGTCACGCTCGTCAGGCTACCACAGTCACGGAACGCAGAATCACCGATGCTCGTCACGGAATGGGGGATAGTCAAGCTTGTCAGACCAGTGCAACCCCAAAACGCACGCCACTGGATGCTGGTAACAGAGTTAGGGATGGTGATGGTTGTCAAGCCTGAACATTTGTAAAACGCAGATTCACCAATACTGGTCACGGTGTTGGGAATTTCGACGTTTATTAGACCTGTGCAGTTATCGTATTTGTAACTCATTGTGTGTCAGCGATTTTTGATTATAATGGTAGAAAAGTGATGGCGTAGATTCTGTATATGGAGAAAAAGATGAAATTTTAACATATTTAACTTTTTATAACTTGGTGCGAATTCAACAAGCAAGTGCAAATTTACAACAAGTAATTGAAAAACTCCTCAATTGGAGTTGAAAAATTGAGTTTCTTTCTTGGCCTTGTATTGATTTTGGCAGTGATTTCATCAATGTCTTTGTCCTTGAGATGTTTTATAGGTGATGATTTCGGTATATATTGCCTTATGAGCCCATTTGCGTTCTCTATGGCTCCTTTCTGCCATGAGGAATAGGGATCGGTGAAGTAGACCGTAGTGTCCAGTGCCCTTGCTATTGCCTTGTGGTTACAGAACTCCGTTCCATTGTCGGTGGTTATAGTCTTTACCAGTCCTTTGTATGGAGCGAGCAATATTATGGCCGTTTGTGCCAGTTCATCGGCATCCTTTCCATGCTTCAACTTCTTCATGAACAGCATGTTTGTGCTTCGCTCCACGATGGTCAATATCGCTCCCTGGTTATTGTTTCCCACGATGGTGTCCATCTCGAAGTCACTGAATCGTTTCCCGTCAGCTTCCGGTGAACGCCGGTGTATGCTCACCCTGTCAGGTATTATCATTCTCTTTCCGACAGGCCTATGACGGTGTTTCAGACGGTGCCTGCAATGTTTGTAGAGGCAGCCCCTGTTCTCGTACTTGTCCTTTCTGATGATGGCATAGATGGTTTCATACGAAATCTTATATCCCATTTTGGCAAGATAACCGGATATCTGCTCTGGCGACCATTGCCTTTGCTTCAGCAAGCCTATTGCCATGTCGCGGACAAACGGCTTTATGGAACGATTGCCCGGCATCTGATGTTTGCGCTTTTCCGCCTGCCTTTGCGCCTTGTCCCATTTGTAAACACCACGCGAGCTGGAATTGCGTCTCAGTTCACGGGTAATTGTCGAATTACTCACTCCGATAGCGTGCGCTATCTCTTTTTTCGTACACTTCCTTTGCAGTAACACGGAAATTGTGTACCTTTGCTCCGAGGTTAGTTGTTTGTACATAAGCAATGCAAAGTTAACTAATCTGGAGGAGATTTCGGTCTCCTCTTTTCTTTTTTTTACATTGCTTGTCGGATTCTCTTCCTCAGATCCGCTCTTAGGAGGCTTTGCGCCTCCTGCCGCTCAGGCAAACCTCCGCAGTGTTTTTCATGATTTTAAGGCTGCACCACACTACGGATTTTGCACTTCTATCTTGAACTTAGGTGGCGGACTGTAAGGGCTTTACAAAAAAAAGGAATCAACTATTATTTCTTGATGTTAACGTTACGCGAGATGAAGAAGATTCTTTTTTGTGTACATTTTTTAGCAGAGAAAGCAGATCAAGAAGGGCCAGCTTACCGTTATGTAATTCCGAAAAATGTTTTTATATCGGCACCATGTTCTTCTATTACATCATGTAGGAAATCTACGCAATTATCAGTAATATCCTCACCAACTTTTCCGAAAGCCCCTTTAGCAACTGTTGTTGCAACTCCCTTAAATAGATGTGGTAAAATAGCCTTTAATGACGTATCTTCAGCTACTCCTAATTCTACCATTCTCCTCTTCAATTCGGTTTTATTCGCCTCTTCCATGCAATTGTAATACAAATCAGAAAAAGCGCTAGTACTCATTTTTACCATTTCAGAATTAAAAGATCCATCAGTAATATGACCTAACTTCTTCAGTTCATTGCGGATAAAATCCATCAAATATGGATTATCAATCTCTAAACAAACATTATCTGATTTTCTAGATAGTAGAGGGCATTTCAAGACTTCTCGTAGTTCTGCTAACAGCTGATTGTCATTTTCCACTGATCTCAGTTGATGTTCATAAATGAGATTACGAGCTTTGCTCCTTGTTACTTTGAGTTCTCGCATCACATCATAAATGGATGGGGAGGAATCAAAAATACCGAGAGAAATCATCACATCAAACATCAGTAAATCAATATCATGCTTTGTCATACTGCCAAATGATGGCGTACAATAAACTAAGAGAATATTTTTGAGGGCATCTCTTAATTCATCAAAACCCTTGCCTCGGAGTTTGTTAATTAATTTTGTATTATCCATATTGCGATTTATTAATAGTCTGTCTTTTCGTTTGATATATCAAACTGTGGATCAGTTCTAAGTTGCGCACATTTTGCAATTACCTTCCAAGGTTCAACTCCTGCCATAATCGGTAAATCGTGAATATATAATCTATTCTTAAATTCAGCCTTAATAGGATTCTCCTTTAAGAAGTCTTCGAAATTATTGCAGTATTGAGACTCAGTATAATAGAATCGCTTTGCTCCAAGAACAGGATCTCCATCCAATCCAAGTTGTCGCATTGTCATGTAGCCGCCTTTCAAATAAGCAAGAAGACTATGTGAATCTATCACAAATACTCCATTATGCGAAAAACCAGTAAAAGTAGGATAGTTTGTTACAACAAACGTAATAAATTTCTTTTGAGTATAATCACCTAGCTCTGGGAAATATTGGGGATGCATCTTCACAAATTCTGCTTTACGAACAGCTTGTTCACATCCCTCCTTCAGACGATTCCATGCGTCTGCATAATTCATAGGTTCCATGGAATAATGGATACACTTAGCATCAGCAACAAGAATGGTGTCTTTCGTTCCAATCAATACATCAATTTCTTCAGAATCCCCTTGTACTCCATATACACGTGTAGGCATACACGTTATAGGGAAAGATGTTTTATTGGTGGTTAGGTTTTTATACAAATATTGTTCAAAAACAATTCCTCTATCATCAAGGCTAATACCACCTTTCTGGAGTAAACTATCAATAATATTAAAAGGAGAGGAAAAAATCAAAGGATAAAACGGTAGCAGATAATAATCGCCAACTATATATAACATAGCTGACCAAATATCATTGTATTTGCCCCAATCAGCTTGTAACGCTTCAAGAACAAGCTTCACCTTATTAACACGAATGTCTGTTAGCTTTACTACATAATCCACTAAATCAGCTTTAAGCACCTTAGTTGGTATTGTTTCAAAGTCTTCACGCTTAAATAATGAGACATCGAAGTTTACATTATTTGTTATGTGATAGGCTATATATTGTAAAGCGCCCCATACAGAGATTGCCTCATCTATTGTAGCATTATGGAAATTAGGCAATGCAAGATTACCATCCAAAAATTCGTAATAAGAATCAACTGCAGCTTGCAAATCGTCAGCAATCTCCTTATGATCCTTAGGTTCTCCTTGACCAAAATCCAATTTTACGCAACTATCATTAACATGCACCTTTTTGATTCTTCTATTAGTAACGTATTGTCGCAAACGAAGCTCCACTTTCCCCTCTCTCTGCTGCCCTAGCATAAAGAGACGTCTTTCTGGAAACATCATATCGCCAGCAAACAATAATAGAAGGTCATTGCGACTTTCATAATCGAAAGTTACCTGATGATTATTTTCATCAATCAGCACAAAGCCGTTATTATACAATATATCATCATATGAATGTTTGAGAACCACTGTTGCATGAGCACAGCTCATCATATCTTGTAATCTACCAGCAAACCCGTTAGGTTTAACATCGTCTGCGCTAAACTGTTTATCTAAATAATACCGCAAATTATTCAACAACAATCCTGCAGAATCCGTCAGACTTTCCAATGCTGCACGAGCATCAATCATTCCAATATTAGGATTTGGTGATTGTATCTTGAAGTTAGACAGATCAGATGCGTAATAAGAACCTTTTGCTGCTTTATGCATAGCTTCCTTGTGCTTATCTGAAATAACCTTATATTCTCTATTTAGAGCAGCCACTATAAATTCAGCTACATCTATTCCCTTCAGACTTAAATGATTTAGGTCATCATCTAATCGTTGATATAAGTTTTCATATAAATCATGAAGATACTGTGACATGCAGGTAAAATTGTATATAGCAGAAACATCAGCATCAGTCATCGGATGTGATGATTTCACATCTTTATAAGCATCATAAAGCGCTACTTTATCAAATTTGTCAGTTGTTGGTTTAAATTCTGACTTGCGTTTATGCTTTACAATGTATTCCTTGTATGCCCTAAAAAATTCCCTCATTGGCATTTATCTAGATTTGACTGATTAGAAGTGAAGTAAAGGAAACGTCTTCTTTGGCCGTATAGTCTTATATTATCCTTAATAATTTTTATAATCCAAAGCCCATCATTATCCTTGCCTTCATGCTTCAGAATACCTTTCTTCTGTAAGGCAGAGAGGTCACGCTCAATGGCGCGCTGGCTCACCGACAAAGTCTCCGACATTTGTTTGCCGGTAATTGTCGGAGATTCTTTGATGACATTGAGGACTTTTTGCTGACGCTCAGTGAGTTTCGTCTCCGACATGTCTCCGTCATGGTCTCCGACATTCGGGGTGTCGGAAGGGGAAAAGATGATGGTTCGAAATTGGGTCGGAGTAGATTTGAACACAGGCTTCAGTTCGTCTTTATAACCTTCCAAAGCTTTGGTCTCATTACAAATGCGTGTGAGTCCACTACCTCGTTTCTCCATATAGTCAAGTTGAGCCATCACGTTTGCAAGTATGGGATTGCGCCTTTCAGAAAACACATCTTTGATGTCCAAATCCTGTGTCCTTTATTGTTTCATTACTGCATCATGCCTCGCGCCCCTTCATAAGAGCAACTCTCAGCACCTACTTTCTGTGCTTCATTCAGAGCTGTTTCCAAATCTGATTCTAAGAGATCGCATATTCCAAACATTACTTTGTCTTTGAACAAATTATTAATCAAAGCAGCCGCTGTCCAATCGCCCGCACCAGCGGTATCCACCACTTTTTCATTTGCAACAGGTTCCAAGTGCTTCCAATCGCCACTTAAGCGGTAGCTCAAGCCCTTTGCTCCTTGCGTCTGGATAAACAGCTTATCCTTATAGTCTTTAAACTGGTTAATGTCTTTTATCCTCTGTTCCGAGAACTTGACTATATCAGACACCTCAACACATTTGTTGAACAGGCTGACATTACCTCCTCTGCTGGAAGGCTCAAAGAATATCACCGACCCCTTTTCCTTAAATATAGTGGCTAGCTTCAAGATAGCGGGTGAAACCCTGTCAAAGAAGAATACCTTTGGCACAAAGTCTATCCTCTCAATTACCTCATTCGCCTGTTTCAGCGTCAGCGACTTGAAGTCCAGATACAATCGCCCGATATTGTTACGCGATTCAAACTTGTGTGTGGGAACACCATCCTTGTTAATGAAGTTACGCTGCACGATCACCGGTGTCTTACCGTCTTGGGTAGAGACAAAATCAGTGTGTACACGGTGCTTTTTCATGTCATCCAACACTCTCACCCCGTCTTTCGTGCCATCCAGACGGGCTATGGGATAGGCATCCCAACCCATGTGGGAGAGAATCATCATCACATTACCGCATGTGCCACCCACATAAAATGATACAGGGATGCGGTTTCCTTCCCAAATCAACACATCCAGACTGATCAGGCCTGCACCAACTATGATATTATTTGTTTCAAGTTCCATGTTTCAAGTATCAATATTCATACTTCAGTATTAAGCCTCTCCACCAACTCCGCTTTCACCTTTTCCCACGCCACCTGTGGGTCATACTCCACCTGTGGCCCAAGAATCATTTCCGTGTCCGTCAAGAATTCCTCATCCTGTAGTTTCCCATCCATATTCAGCAAAAATTCCTTGTATGTAGGCAGGTGCGATGCTGTGAAGCCCAGATACCGCTCATAGCTTTCCATCACTTTCACTTTATCCAACTCGGGGTGCATTGACAGTATCTTCCACAGGTCAAACAAATCACGTCCTTTTCTCCGCTGATAAACAGCCCTCAGTTTTGTCCCTGTCAGCTCTGCTAACTCATAGGTCAGCACCTCGCAAGCACCTTTGAACCACGAACTATCCATCGCAAAAGGTACCCTAACCATCGGATATACCGAGAAATGCTCCTTGCAGTTAATCTCCACCTTCAAGTGAATCTCGCCCGCATCCATATCCGTCGGTTGCACCTTAAACACCAGTGTATTGTTGTGCTTTTTCTGCTTCACCACCGGCTCGCCCAGCCAAGCCAGCGCATCCCTTAGATGGTCTATCGTCTCTTTGATGGGTTCTGCCTTCACTTGCACCAAGTCGATGTCCTCCGAGTATCTGGGCTGCGGCTTCAGATACAACTTACCCAATGCCGTGCCGCCACGGAACGCCAGATGCTCCGCAAGAAATGCATCGCTATAAATTGACACTAACGCACGGCAAACTATCAAATCCTGTTCGATGAATTTATTCACTACCCACGGAGCCTGCTCGCTCCATTCCGTAATATATCGCTCTGGTATCATAACTCGTCAATCTCGATGGTTTCGTTCACAATAACTCTCCACTTAGCGTTCCTTTCGCATCCCTCGCTGCTCTTTCCTGCCTTTAAGGGCACATACTGGAGCACGAAACCGGAACTTTTCAGCAGACTGTACAACGACTCTACCGCTTCACCTTCCTCTAGCACCTCGTCCAAAATATAGCCCAGACGCTGCAAACTGGTTACCGGCACCTCCTTCACGAAGTCAGCCCCTAAGCGCCCAAAATCCAGTTTCTCCACCAGTTCAGCCAAAACAGTAGCTGCCCGCGAAACGCTCCCTGTCTTAGCCTGATACGTCAGCAAATCCACTGCCGTCAGTTCAGGACACGACACGTTAATGTAGCCCGTCCGCGTCTGCCGTCTCTCCACGTATACCTCAGGAATATGGCTCTTGCAGAAATAATGCGTAAGGTACTTCTCTCCCTTCTTGTCACGCATGGCGGGAGGCTCTATCATGACACTGAACCGTAGCGGGACTTGATGCGAAGCTCCGTGATAGCTTGCCGCACTCAACAGAGCCACATAGTATTTGCGTCCCAGGTGGAGCATCATGTCATCCAAGTAAAACGACTGCGGCACAGCCCCGCGCAGCACATACTCATCCGGCACTATGACATAGAAGCCGCGCAGGGGCGACATAATCCGTCCCTTGCTCACCTCCCTGGTCAGCGCCCGTGCAATGCTGCCAGCACTCATGTCAGGGAATGCCTGCGCCACCTCATCGTGTGTGAAGGTGTAATTGCCTCTAAGCGGCTTATCATATATCCAGCTTGCTATGCTCGCCATTATCCCGTATTTAGTATTTCGTTTGCAAAGATAGACATTTTTTGTCTAACTGCGCAAATTAATAATGTTTTTCTTTTCCAATTATTGCGTATTGACTAATTTTATTGACCAGCATCAATTCTCATTGTACGCTTCCCCTGTAATCCAAAGAAGAAAAGGCTCACTTGACCTGTTGAGTTCCTTTAAGGCATTCGCATCCTCTATGGTGTAATCACGAGAACTGACATTATAGATAGCCACACAGTCGTTGAACTCCAAGCCAATCAACAGACCACCCAGGGACAGGAGTTTGCTGGTCAGCAAAGCAATGCCAAAACAGACATTCTCGCTAATGGGCTTCAAGGTCTTCTTATGCTCACGTATCATCTGAGACACGATGCGATAGAGTTCAAAGGGGTTCTGCTCGTCAGCGTATGTGATGCTCAACGGGTCGTGGAACAACTTCTCTTCAAAGAACTGGTGATACTCCTGCATCAAATCGTCAGCCCTGCGTGGACTTTCCTTGGATGGGAAAGGCAACACGGGGAACATGTCTGAGGGCTTGAAAGTATCATAAATGCCTCTCAACAACTTTACATGCCGCTCACCTATCAACGCTATCAAGATGCAAATGCGGTCAAGAATGGATTCTACACTCAGCATTGACTTGAAGCCAGGCAGAGCCTCAACATTGTCGGTTGCCACATTGGTCTCGATGCCTTTGTCGATAGCCACATTCTCGGACACGGCAAAGAACAGATTGCGGGTATTGTCATCCTTCATCTTGGAGAACAAAGCCTTGGCAATGTTGAAGTAAAATGCTCTGGGCAATGAACTCACATCCAGAATCACATCGCGATATTGGCTCAAATCGCGTTCTGCCACCTGTCGGCTCATCATGGCTATGCGCTTCTCCCAACTTTGGGTGGTGTCAATCGGTATCTCGGTGAGGGTGAATCCATATTTATTCTGGAGGGATTCCAACTCCTTCACGTTGTCCCTATAGAGTTTCCTGTTCTGAACATGATTGCCACTATCGGGGAAGTCAAAGGTGAGGCAATCCAACTGCAAGCCTTTCACGTTCTCCAGCAACAGGGTCAGCGTGTTGTTCATACGGGGGTCGAAGCCCTTGCCCAACAGGAACAGAACTTTCACCTCAGGATTATCGCCATAAAACTCCTTGCAGAATTTGGCCAGCTCATCCTTACCGTGGTATTTAACGTATGATTCCCATCTATACTTCATCTCGGTCTCTTATTTTACAGAATGCGCCCATTGATTCAGGCGATACAACGACAGTTTGCGCCATCCGCCACGACGCAGGGGCAGATGGGCGTAAGCACACAACCATTCATTCAAGTAGAATACAGCCCAATTCTGGTCTTTCTTGCCTTGCGTACGTGGTACTTTATATAACAAGTTGTTGGCAAGGCAGTCTTTCAGCAGGATGGCAAGCTCTTCGTTGGCTGGGTCTTGGAACCAGAAACCGTCCAGCCCATATTGGCCGGTATTCTCCTCTTTCACGGCAAAACCACTTACCGTGCGATAGGAATAGGTTGGGCTGAAAGTCTGCTCGCGACAGAAATCAATCAAATGCATCAGGAACGCATAAATTTTGTTACCACGCTGCAACTGCTTGACATCCTCCAAATGGCTCTTGCAATAATCGCTTACTATCTTGTCCTGATCTTCAGGCGTGAGGTCATAGCGGGCTGTGTCCATTATCTTCTTGGAGAGCAACAATTCGTACATCTTGGATGCCATGCTCAGGAACTGCTCAATATTGCCAGATGCCAGGTCTATCAAAGTCTGCTGGCCATAATACTGCGGAATCTTACTAATCTCTCCGGGCAGCAACTCTTCTGCATAGTCGTTATAATCCTTACTGAGAATACCCATCATCTCCAGATAGTCGTATTCAAACAAGCGGGGCGCACTGTCTTCGCGTGAAGCATAAATCAGCATGGCACGGCTGTGTTTGGCACGGTCGTACGGGTCTTCCTGACCGATGGCCTTGATGCATGACAGATAATTAGGATAGCTTGCCAGCGTTTCCATCTGGGTAAAGTATTTTCTGCAGGCATCATTGTACGCCGCATTATAGTTCTCTGTGGTAATCTCAGACAGATAGGTAAAGAGATCTATGCCATCGTAAGAGACCTTGGAACGCATGGATGCCACCCCCTTGGCCATCTTATTAAACAGGCTCTGAGAAAGCATTTCAAGCTTGATAACCTGATAGTCGCGCCCCTGAATATTGTTGTCGCTCAGGATGTCCTCAGTGCTCAGAGTTTCCAAACGCTCTGCAATCCATAAAGTAGCATGAATGCGACGCTCGGCCACCTCGCTACGGATAATACGCTTCTGACGTTCCGTAAGCTTGTGGCCATCATCTATCTGGAAAATGAATTCGTGGCACAAGGGTTTACCATCGTATTGGAACCACTCGGCTTTCATGGCATTCAAGGCAAACAGTTCATCGTTGCCATCAATGCCGTCAGCTGGTACCACAAAGCAATCCAAGAACTCACAGACCTTGCGTTCCTGTTTGGTAGCCCAGTCAAGCAAATCCTTGCCAGTATAGATTTCCTTCAATTCCCCGAACTGGTTTACAGGCTCTTCGGGTGTGTAGGTTATATCTTGCAGGGATGTATATTTGATGCCCGCCAATGTCATACAGGTCTTGAGAGTAGCCAGTACAATACGTGCATTGAGCAGGGCAAGGAAGATGCGACGCTGTTCGCGCTGGCCAAAAAGATCATCATCTTCAAGGAACTCATAGTCGCGTCCCATCTGAAGGTAAACACCGCATTTCTGAATCTGTTCGTAATTATCCTTTACGCCAATCTTCATCAACTTACGGAAGATGAGATTGGTGCTCTTGGCCGTTACGCGTTGAAGCACAGAGGGCGAGAAGAGACGAAGTAGCGTAGTCTTTCCTGCACCTGGTGAACTCAGAATATAGGTTAGGGTTCCCCACAGCGAATCATTCGCATGGTTATCCTCCAAATAAGACAGAGGCTCTACCGAGAACAACTCTAGGAATCGTTCATCGGTCTCAATCCTTTCGGAAGCACGGATGGCAAATGGGTTCTTGTAATTCATAATGTCAATTAATGACGACTGATACGGGGAAACAGTCCTTTAAATTCTTGATCATCGTCGGTATCCTGCCACAGGATGGGCAGGGAATTGTTAGGCGTGTTGTGGGAGAGCACCACAGGCAGGGCACACTCGTCGAAGCCCAGAAAAGGCTTGACCGTGCTTCCCACATTGTAAGCTTTGTCCTTTTTCAAATCCTGATGCAGGTACTGTGGTTTCTCCAACACCTTCATCAATACGGGGTCGTCAGTAATCCCGGTGCTCAGGTTATCTTCAAGTACCTGCACGATGTGGATATGGTACTTGACGTGGTTGTAGCCGCGCTTATCCAGAAAATCATCGAGACTCTTGCGAATGTTTTCTTCTGCCTTATGCGTAGCCATACAGAAGAGTATGTCAATATGCAGTTCTGGCTGATGGACATCCAACAGATAACTCAGGTGTAGTTCTTCCTTTCTGCCTTCTGCCTTTTCTTCCTCTGTAGGTTCAATGTTCTCAGCACACAGCTCATCGATTATCTTTCCGAGTTTGCCGTGAAACTTCTGGTCTTTGTCCCCAAAGCGAATGAAACTCTTTCCACTGGCGGTGAAGTCGTCGATGAGGAAGATATTGCGGAAGCAAGGTTTGTCCATGCCCTTCAGTTTATCATCGTCGCGCAATTCCTTCAGCATTTCCTTCAGTTTCTTTCCGTCAGGGTAATAATTGGTGAGCACCTGCTCGTTGCTGAATCCTGCACTGCGGCGCAGAATGTCGGTATGGGCACCGTCGCTGAGGCCCACGACTAATGACGAACGCTTCTCTATGGCAAAATGATCCTGCACTTTCTTATTGCAAAGCATGTAGGTTGGCATGTGCGCATTCTCGGTGGCTTTACGCAACAGAATAGGTCGGATTTTTGAGTCGTAAAGCAAATCCACCAGATAGTTCATCTGAGTGGAAGAGATGAACACCAACTTCCTCTTCACGAAATTGAGGACGGTAGCGCGGTCTTCTTCATCAAACTGATTCAGCCATTGTACCAAGCTGCTCATGAAGCGAGTTCCGGGCATAAAGCGGTCATAGGCATCATATTTCATGCTGCCCATAAACTCAAGCTCAGGACGTTCGGAGTTTAATCCTACATAGTCCCAACCCATGACGCTTGATAATAGCTGGCTTGCTAAATTACTGTTCATACACTGAATTTACATTTAATGATACCGTTGATGACGGTGAGACGGCTTAAATAATATAAGGTGGCATCAATGCCTTTCATTCCAGAGGGTGCTATGTTCCAACAGCTGTCTGCATTCTTTGACACACGGTCAACGCTGAGCGAATAACGGCTGGAGAGCATTTCGTAGTCGTTGCCCTCAATTGTTCCGTAATCACCTATACAGAGTGTGTGGGCTGCGTCCTCAATTACTTTCAGTTTGCTAACCTCGTGATAGACCACAATATCCATGCTGTGGCTGCTGCGCCATACACGGATGCCTTTCAACTGCTTGTCCCAGATGATTTCGCGGCAGGTGGCGTAAAGCACTTCTGCATCGGAAGCGGTTTTCACTTTTTCAATAGAAAGTTGCTGATTTCGAGGAGATAACTCATATTTGATGAAATCTTCAGGCAAACGGTGGCGTAACTCATTGCTCAACTTTTGCAGTTCGCTGTCGAAAGGCTGGTTCTTCCATTCCTCCAACTTTGCCTCATCGCCTAATGCCAAGAGACAAGCACCATTGTAGTAGCCGACCTTGATTTGTGGCCAATACTTGCAGTCGATGGTGTTCATGAATGATTCGCCCACTGACTTGCCACGGCCTGTGGCCACTACAATCTGTGCTCCGTTCTCCAAGATCGGTAGCAAAGCATTCGTGATTTCAGGACACAAACCTTTTGTGTAACGGCTGGTATGGTCTGAGGCTGAGAGAGTACCATCGTAGTCGAAGGCTACGGTGGTAAACTTGCCCCTATTCATCTGGCGCACAAAACGCTTGCAAGCATCACTGTAATGCTCCCACAACGGGATGTTATCTTTTCCGGCAAGACCCAGTTTACGAAGGACAGCTGCTTCGAGTGTCTTTTCTGAGGGAAGGATGCGGTTGGTCAACTTGAAATAGTCCAGATTGTACAACACGCGGCCATACCCTGGCACTCCGGGTTTGCCGGGGTCAATGCCACGGGCTTCGCCCAAGTTATTGACAAAGCGGAATGCCTTCAACAGCATATCGATGGATGCTGCTGGCGTTTCCTGTTCTGTTTCTATATAGATGACTGGCACACTTTGGGGCAGGCAAGCGATGGTTTTTTGTGCCAAATCTTTTTCAATGGGCGTGACCAAAGCAATGATGCAAGAGTTCTCGCCACGCTTGTCGAACCAGTGATGACGGCCATGGCCAAAGTTGCGGTAGTCGCTCAACAGGGCTGAGCCTAAAGCTGCCTCTGTGAGTTTTGATTCAATATCCCATGCCACTGGCTCACCTGCTGCACCATAGAGAACAATGAAGTTCTGGATGGAGGACAGTTCAAGGTTCAATGGCCTTGTGGCCAGTTCAAAGTTCAAAGTGTCATGCAGATTCAAAATTGAATCTTGAACCATGTAACCTGCTACTTTGCAGAGCAGCGTGAACGTGGCAACCAACGAATTTGTTGCTAAGAAGCCATCTTTCTCGCTGGGGATGTCCTCGCACCAACGCAGCACCTTGGGGTATTGCTCTAACAATTCCTCAGTGGGGTTGTTCTTACGGAGGGTCAGGCTCATCATGCCTGTCTCGTTATATTTCAGGCCATACTTGATAGCATTGAGGATATCCTTGTTCTTGCCGCTGGCACTCAGAAACAATAGTTTGCTATTACGGATAATATCCTTTCCTGCATACATCAACTGCAAAGGGGTCATAGCCTCTCCCAGCACGCCATTGCGCCGCTGGTAAAGCTGGGCTGCATAATGGCAAGCACTGGAAGAGCCGCCAGAGCCAATGCACACCAGAGGGATCTGCTTGTTCTCTGCAAACAGAAAGCGCGCAAGACGCGTCACATCCTGCTGCCCAGCCCATCGTATGGTCTCCGAAAGCTTTTTCAGTTCTTCCTTAAATGGCTTTCCCATAATAAAATGTTGAGTCCACTTAAAAAGTGGTATTAATTTCATTCGCAAAGGTACTACTTTTTCTCGAAACGGAAGCATAAAATCATCGTTTCGCGCGTAATTTAAGTAATTTTTGTCTAAAACAAGGCTGTGGTATAACAAAAAGATACGATTTGTGATGAAAAAAGACTAACTTTGTACCCACGAATCAGGAAATTGGCGAATATGACACCAAACAAGCAATTCAACACCTACAAGGAGGTGCAGGCTCTGGAGTTCTTCGATTAGCGAAGCGACTACGTCGATTACCTGCG
>JAEEGK010004794.1_pt1 | contig 32975 bp, 23 predicted proteins | sample 8958771 | NCBI WGS metagenome assembly JAEEGK01 (sample SAMN16246547, study PRJNA631951) | gut metagenome | biome: gut microbiome; feature: rumen; material: SC-attached | host: Bos | place: Iran: Karaj | collected 2018-10 | reverse complement strand
TGTCCCTTCGAACACGACCCGGCCGGCCTCGTCTCCGGCGTCGGGCCCCAGGTCGATCACCCAGTCGGCGGCGCGGATCACGTCGAGATTGTGCTCCACCACCAGAACGGAGTGGCCTCTGTCGATCAGTGCGTCGAAAGCCTTGAGCAACTTTTCGATGTCGTGAAAATGCAGGCCCGTAGTCGGTTCGTCGAATACGAAGAGAATGGAACCCTTGCTGTCGAATTCCTTGCCCAGGAATGACGCGAGTTTGATGCGCTGGCTTACGCCGCCGCTGAGCGAACTGCTGCTCTGTCCGAGGCTCAGATAGGAGAGTCCCACGTCGACCAGCGGCTGCAGCCGCTCAGCAATGCGGCGGGCTATCGGATCGGTCTGCGTCCCGAAAAAAGCGATGGCTTCCTCCACGCTCATATCGAGTACGTCGCTGATGTCCTTCCCCTGGTATTTCACCTCCAGGATGTCGCTCTGGAAACGCTTGCCTCCGCAGGCCTCGCAGGCCATCTCCACGTCGGCCATGAACTGCATCGGGATGCGGATTACGCCTTCGCCCAGACATTCGGGACAGCGGCCGCCGTCGATGTTGAACGAGAAATGCGAATGCCCGTAGCCGTTCATCTTGGCGTAGGGCTGCTCGGAAAAGAGCCGCCTGATGTCGTCGTAAACCTTGAGATAGGTTACGGGATTCGAGCGTGAACTCTTTCCGATGGGATTCTGGTCGATGTATTCGACCGCTGCGACCTTGCCGAGGTCGCCCCGTAGTTCTTTGAATATGCCGGGCTTGCTGCCGACCTGGTTGAGATGGCGATAGAGGGCGGGGTAGAGGATGTCGCCCACCAGCGAGCTCTTGCCGCTGCCGCTTACGCCCGTGACGACGGTCAGGCAGCGCAACGGGAAGCGGACGTCAATGTTCTTGAGATTGTTTTCCCGTGCTCCCGCCACTTCCACGGCGTATTTCCAGCTGCGTTTGCGCTTCGGCACGGGAATCTTCCGCACACCGGACAGATAGTCGAGCGTGAGAGACCGGGCACCTGCCTTCAGGCCCTCGTCGATCCGGCCCTGGAAAACCACGCGGCCGCCTTCCTTGCCGGCCAGCGGGCCGATGTCTATCAACTGGTCGGCCGCGTCGATGATGTGCCGGTCGTGCTCCACCACGATTACGGTGTTGCCCAGGTCACGCAGGCGCTTGAGCACGCCGATCAGACGCCGGGTGTCGCGCTCGTGAAGGCCGATGCTCGGTTCGTCGAGGATGTACATCGAGCCGACCAGATTGTTTCCCAGCGAGCTGACCAGATTGATGCGCTGGCTTTCGCCGCCGCTGAGCGTGTTGGAAGCCCGGTTCAGGGTCAGATAGCCGAGTCCCACGTCGCAGATATATTTCAGGCGGGAACGGATTTCGCGCAGCGGCCGTTCGGCCACCGTGCGGTCGTAATCGTCGAGTTCGAGCGTGTCGAAAAAGGTCGCCAGTTCTCCGATCGGCATCGACATCAGTTCGTGGATGTCGTGTCCGCCGACTTTTACGTAGAGGGCTTCCGGACGGAGTCTCGATCCGCCGCAGGCGGGACAGGTGGTCTTGCCCGAGTAGCGGCTGAGCATATACTTGTACTGGATCTTGTAGCGCTGGCTCTCGACCCATTTGAAGAAAGCGTTGATGCCGGTGAAATACTCGTTGCCGTCCCAGAGCAGTTTTTTCTGCGCTGGCGTGAGCTCGATGTAGGGCTTGTGGATCGGGAAGTCGAACTTGTATGCGTTCATCACCAGCTCGTCGTTGAGCTGTTTCATTACCTCGCCCCGCCAGCAGGCGATGGCTCCCTGATAGACGCTCAGGGTGGGGTCGGGTACGACGAGGGCTTCGTCGATGCCGATGGTCTTGCCGTAGCCGCCGCAGACCGGGCAGGCGCCCAGCGGACTGTTGTAGCTGAACAGGTGCTCCGAAGGCTTCTCGAAGCGGATGCCGTCGGCCTCGAACAGATTCGAGAAGTTGCGCGCTCCCGCCTTTTCGTTCCACAGGCAGAGGTAGCCTCCTCCTTTTTCGAAGGCGGTCTGGACGGAATCGAGTGCGCGGCTGACGGTGTCTTCATCGTAATCCACGGTAAGACGGTCGACCAGCAGCAACCACTCGTCTCCGAAATCCCCGATATGCTGCAGGGCTTCTTCCATCTTGGCATAGCGGCCTTCGCGCGTAGCCAGGCGGGTGAAACCTTCTTCCTTGAGGTTCAGGAGTTTCTCGATCTTTCCCTCTTCCTTCCAGCGGATGTCGGCCAGGATGAGGGCCGTGGTCCCTTTCTCGAGGGAGACCAGATAGTCCACCACATTTTTGGCCGTGTCGCAGCGCACTTCCCGGCCGGAAACCGGGGAATAGGTTTTGCCGATGCGGGCGAAGAGCAGGCGCAGGTGGTCGTAAATCTCGGTATTCGTTCCGACAGTGGAACGCGGGTTGCGGGTGTTGACCTTCTGCTCGATGGCGATAGCCGGCGGAATGCCGCTGATCTTGTCGACATCGGGCTTGTTCATCCGTCCGAGGAACTGCCGTGCGAAGGAGGAGAGGCTTTCCGCGAAGCGGCGCTGGCCTTCGGCGAACAGCGTGTCGAAAGCGAGCGAACTCTTTCCGCTACCGGAAATGCCGGTGATTACCACCAGTTTCCCCAGCGGAATGTCCAGGTCGATGTTCTGCAGGTTGTTAACCCTGGCGCCTCTTATTTGTATCTCCTTTTTCTCCATCTTTCTGTTTGGGTTTCCAACTGACTTCGATCATCCGGTAAGGATAGTTCTCGCGCAGGCGGGCGGCATTGGGACAGTTCTCGCGGTGGATCTTGATGCCGTCGCGGATGGTGATGAAGCCGAAGATCGGATCGCCGTAGGACGGCGTGCAGCATTTGGCCAGTTTCAGTTCCACGCCCATCAGGCGGCGGTCGATGATGAATTCGCCGCTGGCCACGCCGGTCGTCCGCTCGCCGTGGTCGGTCCCGGACTGCCGCGCAGCGGCTGCCGGCTCTGCCTCCATCTTGCGGGTGAGATAATCCTTGACGACGGCCACGTCGATCTGCCCGTTGCCCAGGGCACCGAAAAACTCGTTGATCGTACCGATTTTGTACATCTTGGCCAATGCGTTCAGGTCGGCGTCGGTGATGACCATCTTCCAGTTCTTGAGCCGGCGGGCCAGGAGTTCCTTGCCTGCCGCGGCCCGGGCGTGCTCCTCTTCCTTGAGCTTCTGCTTGATCTTGGAGCGGGCTTTCGATGAGACTACGAAGTTCAGCCAGTCGGCCGTGGGCCGCTGGTTCTTACTGCTGATGATTTCGACCACGTCGCCCGTATGGAGTTTTTCGCGGATCGAACACATCTTCCCGTTGACCCGGGCGCCGGTACAGCGCAGTCCGAGGTTCGAGTGGATCTCGAACGCGAAGTCGAGCACGGAACTGCCCGCGCGCAGTTGCCGCAGGTCGCCGGTCGGAGTATAGACCAGGATCTCCTGCAGCGCGATCGACGCGTGTTCATATTTTTCTTCTTCATCGCTCTGCATCAGGTCGCGCACCTGGTTGAGCCAGTCGGTCAGACGGTCCTTGCTCTGGATTCCTTTGTATGACCAGTGGGCGGCTGCGCCCTGCTCGGCGACATAGTCCATCCTCCGGGTACGGATCTGCACTTCCACGGGCAGTCCTTCGGCCGTCTTGACGGTGGTGTGGAGCGACTCGTATCCGTTGTCGCGCGGTTTCGAGATCCAGTCGCGCAGGCGTTTGGTGTCGGGTTCGTACTCTTCCGTCACCAGCGAATAGACCTTCCAGCATAGAGCTTCTTCCTGGGCGTGGTCACCGTCGCATTCAATGATGAAGCGCATCGCGAAGAGGTCGTACACCTTGTCGAAGGTGATCTGTTGCGCCTGCATCTTCCGCCAGATCGAGTAGGGGCTCTTGGTGCGTGCCTTGAGCGTATAGCGGATGCCTTCGCGGTCGAGTTTCTCGCGGAGCGGATTGATGAATCGCTGAACGAGGGCCTCCCGTTGGGGTTCCGTTTCCTTGATTTTCCGGACGATCTCCTTATAGCGCTCCGGCTCGGTGTATTTGAGGAAGATGTCTTCCATCTCGCTTTTGATGCGGTACAGGCCGAGCTGGTGTGCCAGCGGGATGTAGAGCATCATCGTCTCCATCAGTTTCTTCGTGCGCTTGGCCGGCGGCAGGATATTGATGCTGCGCATCACCTCGAGCCGGTCGGCGAGTTTGATCAGGATTACGCGCGGGTCGGTGGAGTAGGAGATGATAAGCTTGCGGTAGCGCTCCTCGTCGAGATTGGCCTCCTGCAACTGGATGTTCGAGATGTTGTTGAGGCCTTCGATGATTTCGATGATATTCTTCGGATACTCCGCGCGGAAAGATTCCAGCAGCGGTGTATGGTTGAGTTCGGATACTTTGTCGGTCTGGAAGCGGTTGGCTTCGTGGAGCAGGACGGCGCAGGCGGCGTCGGCCCGCAGGCCTATTTCCTTGCAGACGATATGGGCGACGGCGAGCGGGTGTTCGATGAACGGGTGGCTGTTGCTTCGCATTTTCCCTTCGAGGGCTTCAGATGCGGCTTCATAGGCTGAGAGCAGCATTTTCTTCTCCCTGTCCGAAATGTCGGAGAGGATTTCCTGCAATTTTCTGGGTATCGTGTTCTTCATCGCTTTCCTGCAAGGGTTTCAAGGGCTTTCATTTCATCGCGCCAGCGGGCGGCGTTGAGGAAGTCGAGCTGCGCGGCGGCAGCTTCCATCCGCTTTTTCGCCGCTTCGGCGGCCGTGCGGAGTTCTGCGGGACTCATCCGGGCGATAACCGGGTCTTCTTCGAGGAAGCGGACCTTGTCGTCGACCGGCTCGGAGTAGTATCGGGAGGACTGGACCGTCTGGCGCAGGCTGTTTCCCACCTGTGTGGGTACGATGCCGTTGGCTTCGTTGTAAGCCATCTGTTTGGCCCGGCGCCGGTTGGTTCCGTCGATGGTGGCCTGCATCGATTCGGTGATCTTGTCGGCGTACATGATGACGCGGCCGTTGACGTTGCGTGCGGCGCGGCCGGCGGTCTGCGTCAGGCTTCGGTCGGAACGCAGGAACCCCTCCTTGTCGGCATCGAGGATCGCCACCAGCGACACGGTGGGCAGGTCGAGGCCCTCGCGCAGCAGGTTCACGCCCACGAGCACGTCGAAACGGCCGGCCTTGAAGTCGTCGAGGATTTCCACGCGTTCCAGCGTATCGACATCGGAATGGATGTAGCGCGTGCGGATCTCGAGCCGCGTGAGATATTTCTCCAATTCTTCAGCCATCCGTTTGGTGAGCGTGGTGACCAGCACCCGCTCGTCTTTCTCGGCCCGGATCTGGATCTCTTCCAGCAGGTCGTCGATCTGGTTTGCGATGGGACGGACCTCGATCGGCGGGTCGAGCAGGCCGGTAGGACGCACCACCTGTTCCACCACCACGCCGCCGCTCTGTTCGAGTTCATAGTCGCCGGGCGTGGCGCTCACGAAAAGCCGCTGGCCAACGAGCGCCTCGAATTCGTCGAAGCGGAGCGGACGGTTGTCGGCCGCTGCGGGGAGACGGAAACCATATTCGATGAGGGTCTGTTTGCGGCTGCGGTCACCGCCCGACATCGCACGGATCTGGGGCACGGTGACGTGACTCTCGTCGATGAAGGTCAGGAAATCGTCGGGGAAATAGTCGATCAGGCAGAAAGGCCGCATTCCGGCACTCCGCCCGTCGAAATAGCGGGAGTAGTTTTCGATGCCGGGACAGTAGCCCATCTCCTTGATCATCTCCAGGTCGTATTCCACGCGGGTCTTGAGCCGTTTGGCCTCCAGATGCTTGCCGATGTCTTCAAAATATGCGCACTGCTTTACCAGGTCGTCCTGAATGGTCGCGATGGCGTTGCGCGTGCGTTCCTTCGTGGTCACGAAGTTGTTTGCCGGATAAATGGCGATTTCCTGCAGGAACTCGAGCGTCGCGCCGCTGACCGGGTCGATGCGCTCGATCGACTCGATCTCGTCGCCGAAGAAAACCACGCGGCAGCCGTAGTCGCCGTAAGCCAGGTAGATATCCACGCTGTCGCCTTTCACGCGGAATGTTCCCCGTTTGAACTCCGCTTCGTTGCGGGAGTACAGGGCATCCACCAGACTGTAGAGGAATTTCTGCCGGCCGAGTTTCTGGCCGGTTTCCACGCGGACGGTCGTTTCGTGGAAATCGTCCGGGTTCCCGATACCGTAGAGACAGGAGACCGACGAAACCACGACCACGTCGCGGCGGCCCGACAGGAGGGCGCTCGTTGCGCTGAGCCGGAGTTTCTCGATCTCATCGTTGATGCTCAGGTCTTTCTCGATGTAGGTGTCGGTCGTGGGCAGATAGGCTTCCGGCTGGTAGTAATCGTAGTACGAGACGAAATACTCCACCAGGTTCTTCGGGAAGAAATTCTTGAACTCGCCGTAGAGCTGTGCGGCCAGGGTCTTGTTGTGGCTCAGGATCAGTGTGGGGCGGTTCAGCTGTGCAATCACGTTGGCCATCGTGAAGGTCTTGCCCGAGCCGGTCACGCCCAGGAGCGTGGTGGCCGGGTTCCCTTCGCGGATCGAAGCGACGATTTGCCGGATCGCTTCCGGCTGGTCGCCCGTCGGCTTGTACGGTGATTGCAGGTCGAAAGTCATTTCCTGGATTTTTTCACGTTCTGGAGATACTCTTCAAGGCCGGCGACGACCTTTTCGGCGATACGCTTGTGCGTGGCCGGGTCGGCAATCATCTCTTCGTCGGGGAGACTGCTCATAAAGAGGCATTCCACCAGGGCATTGGGATATTCGGTCGGCGCGTTGAGCGAAAAGTTGAAGTTGCCGGTCAGACCGAAGTCCGGCACGCCGAGTTCGAGCATGTGTTTGAGCAGCGTAGCGGCCAGTTCCCGGTTGGTGATATGCTTGTAATAAGTGCTCGTTCCCATCGCCGAGAGCGGGGATCCGCCTGCATTGTTGTGGATCGAGACCATCAGGTCGATGTCGGCCTCACGGAAGATTCGTTTTCGCTCGGTCATCGATATGTCTGAGTCGTCGGTGCGGCTGAGCACGACGGTGGCGCCTTTTTTCTCCAGCAGTTTCCGGAGTTCCCGAACAATGCTGAGGTTGACGTCTTTCTCCTTGATTCCCGTTGCGCTCACGGCGCCGAGGGCCTCGCCGCCGTGTCCGGCGTCCAGACCGATCTTCAGCCCTTTGAGCGAAAGGTCCGCCGGGGCGTGCCGTACTTCGATCACGAGCGTGTTGCCGTCATAGCCCACCTGGAAGCCCCAGCAGTATTTTTCTTTCAGTTTGATGACCAGGCTCAGCACGTCGCTGTCCGTCTGCTGCAGGTCGACATAGTCGACGATGCCCAGGTCCTGGTACTGGGTCATCCAGTTGCTGTTGTTCATCGCACCGAATACGTCGACGTGGATGGTGGTCGGGTCGAGTGTGGTACGGGCGGCGTAGGGGAGCCGTTCGGGAAGCGAGAGGCGGATGCGGTCGCGTGAACCCGTGTTGGTGATGCCGATATTGTTGGTGTTGACGATGTGGGCGCTGCGCGGCGAGAACTCCACATCCTCCTTGTGGATGTAGGCATAGCGGTTTTTGGAAAGCTGCACCCGGTACAGGTCTCCGATCTCGCCCGTGACCTTCATCACGATGCCCGGATCGAGCCAGCCCATCTTGGAGCCGCCCAGGCGGTCGGTGCCGGTCCCGTACTGGAGGTAGGCGCCTTCCTTCGTCTCTACGCAGAAGAGCCGTTCCTCGAACTGGGGCTGCGGCTCCGGTCGCCTTACGAAGCCGTCGTTCGGGAGATAAAAGATATGCAGTTCTTTCGTCTCGGTCTTTGTTCCCTGGAACAGGGTGACCTCGATGCGGTTGTCGCCCTCGGCCAGCCGGAGCTGGCGTCCGAAGGTGCCGGTCTTGTAGACTTTCACCTGTTCGCCGTTTACGGCGGCCAGGTTGCCCGGATCGGTGATGCCGACCAGATAGTAGCGGCTGTTTCTGACGGTATCGCGGCTGTATGCAGGGGCGCGGCGGAAGGAAATCTGGGCCGTAGCGTCGGCCAGGGCGGCCGCCAGGAGCGTCGCGGCCAGCAGGATGCGAAAGAGTCTCATATCGTTGTTGTTCTAGTCCCGTTCGCACGCGCACGACGCGCGAACCTACAAAGATACGAATTTTCGTATTTTTGTCATATCTTTGTCGAACGATTCAGTAAACTATTATGAATAAAGATATCTATCTGGCCGGCGGCTGCTTCTGGGGCGCCGAGCATTTCTTCAAACAGATCGAAGGCGTTGCCTTCACCGAAGTGGGCTTTGCCAACGGCAACACGCCCGATCCCACCTACAAGGAAGTCTACACCGACACCACCGGATACGCCGAGACGGTCCACATCCGCTTTGACAATGAAAAAGTCGGATTGAAGTTCCTGCTCCGCATGTTCTTCAAGGCCATCGACCCCACCTCGCTCAACAAGCAGGGCGAAGACGAGGGCACCCGCTACCGCACCGGCATCTACTACGTCGATCCCGCCGATCTCCCGGCCATCCGCGCCGTCTTCGACGAGGTCCAGCGCAGCCTGGATGCCCCGGTTGTCGTCGAAGTCGAACCCCTCCGCAACTTCTTCCGGGCCGAAGACTATCATCAGGATTATCTGGACAAGAATCCTGACGGCTATTGCCATCTTCCCCTCGAGCTCTTCCGCTTCGCCCGCGAAGCCAAACCCACCCTCGACTGAGACGTTTGTCATGAAAGCTGTTCGCAGAATCCTTAAGATTGCCGGAATCGTCCTTTGGAGCGTCCTGGCCCTCATCGGAATTTTTACCGTGGTCTGTATTGCCATAGGGCGGCACGAAGCGAACAAGACCGGTGAAAATCAGATTATCAGTATCAACCCGGATGAGATGGCTATCCTCAGGATGCGGGTTGACCGGCTTCGTTCGGCCGGTCCCTATGCGCAGGATACGGTGGTGCTCCGGATGGCCTCGGTCCCGGATCCGGCCCGTTCGGCGGAGATCCGCGAATACTTCCAGCTGGACACACTCTTTGCCGCCGATGCCCCGACCTGGGACAAAGCCCTGGCCGTCGCGCGTTTCGTGGCGACCAACATCCCGCACAACAACCAGCGGATCCAGCCGGAGAAGCGCAATGCCATCGCCCTGTGGGAATACACGAAGAACGTGGAACCGGCCTTCAACTGCCGGCTGCACAGCATTATGCTCTATGAGATGCTGAGTTCCATCGGGCTGGAAGCCCGTTTCATCACCTGCATGCCGATGGACAGCAACGACACGGACTGCCACGTGGTCAATCACGTCTGGCTGCCCGAACTGGGCAAATGGGCGATGCTCGACTCCGATATGGGCGGCAATTATGCAACGGGCGAAGACGGCACGCCGCTCTCACTGCCGGAAATCCGCGAACGTTACATCCAGGAGAACCCCGTCTGGTACCATCCGGCTTTCTGCCCCGACGGGGACAAAAACCCCGAGACGTTCTACTATGCCTATATGGCCAAAAACGTCTATTGGTTCAGCTGCTGGGAGACGCTGCACTACGACCAGGAACCGGGGGACGGCCGGGACCGCGGCCGCTACGTCCATCTGGTCCCGACCGGTTTTGAACCTTTCGGCGCCTCCTCCGGCGAAATCATCACCTCCGACGCCTCCCGGTTCTGGGCAGCGCCCGGGGCTTAGACCAGCGAGCCGGGCTCGATGTGGTGCAGGAAAGCCTCGGCGGCTTCGCACTGGCACTCGATGCCGCGGAAGCGCTCCATCGGAGCGTGCCAGCCTTCCATCACTTCTTTCAGGTCCTGGCTTTCGTGGCAATAGCTGGCTTTGTACTTGCGTTCCCGGGTCGCGGTAATGTCCACCCAGTCGGAAGGATGGAACATCTGCGTCTGCGTGCCGGACATCACTTCGAAATAATAGAGCTCGAAACTGCGGCCCAGCCGGCGCCAGGCGTCGAGCACGAGGATGCCGCAAACCGCGTGGTCGCGGTGTCCGTCGATGGGCCAGTGCGTGATGACCACGTCGGGCTTCTCACGCTCCAATAGTTCGCGCATCTCGCGATAACGCTCGAGATTGACTTCGGTGCTGCCGTCGATCTGGTTCATGAACAAGGGCCGGGCACCTGTTACGGCGCAGGCCGCTTTCGCTTCTTTTTCACGGATGGCCGCCGCCTCTTCGTGAGTCTTGCCGGGAATGCCGGCTTCTCCGCGTGTGAGATAGACGCTCACCACTTCGTGTCCGGCGTCGGCCAGCAGGCACATCGTGCCGCCGGCAGCCGTCTCCGGATCATCGGGATGCGCCCCGATCACCAGTATTTTCTTGCGGGCTTTCTTCGGTACCGGCGTCATCGTCTTTTCAGCCGCCCTGGCCAGCGGAATGCCGCCCAAAACTGTGAGCGCTGCGGCGCTTCCGGTAGCTTTCAACATTGTTCTCCTATTCATAAACAGTTGTATATTATTGATTTAATTGCAAGATACTTTTATGGGTTCGGTATTGAATCCCCGGACTTCGATGACCACTTGTGGTTCGTCGTCCGGGACCCGGTATTCCAGTTCGCGCGTCTCGCCGGGCATCAGGTGGATGTAGTTGTCCGACCAGAGGGTGGGGAGGATGCGGGAGCCGTCGTCCCGCCGGGCCGTCAGATGAAGCATCAGGGCCGGCGTTTCAGAAGTGTTGGTCACCAGGATCTTCTCCGTAAGGGCTTTGAGTCTGATGTCGGCCTGCGGCAGGGTGTTCAGTACTTTCAGGTTATCCTCTTCCCGGGGCAGGATGTAGTCGTTCTGCGACACGAGCTGATTCCCGTCGTAAAGGCGTAAGCGGAGGATGCCCGCTTCGGGCCGCGCGTCAGCAGCGGGAAGGACAGGTGTATCGAAGCACGGAACCGTACTGTCTTCCGGCGCGTCGACCTGACTGGAGTGGACCGAGATGATATTTCCGAAGCAATCGGAGAACTGCACGTCCACGCGGAGGCCGGCGCGGTCTCCTGCGCTGTAATTGACCACTTCCACGCGCTCTTCCGAAGGGTTCCACTGGATGTGAAGCGCTTCGCAGGCCTTGCGGCAGGCGTAGTAGGAGGCGGGTGTGTCTCCATACCAGTCGTAGGTGCAGAAGGCCATCGAAGGCCAGGCAGGATGGCTCATCCACAGCAGCAGTCCGCGGCGGAATTTGCTGCGGCTCTCGAACATCGAGCGGTAGCCTTCGTAATTGACCCATTGGGCGCGTTCTGCGAAAGTTTCACCGTCGGGCGAAGGACCGAAGAACGACTCGACCGCGTCGATGAAGGTCTGTCCGCGCTGGGCGCTTTCCAGGGCGAAATCGTGGATGCCCCACATCCGCGACGGCGGCCAGGCTTCCGAAGGACGCATCATCTGCACCAGGCTCTCCCAGTTGGGGAAGTTGGGCATACCCCGTTCGCTGTGGAACATCAGGGATTCGTTCCGGAACCAGGGGACCTGTTCGTCGAGTTGCCAATATGCTTTCGATGGCAGGCGGAAATAAGGGCCCCGGCCCGAAACCTCCCCGTCCGCCGAAGAAGAGATATAGTAACTCTCGGGATTGTCGCGGGCCACCAGTGCGCGCAGCGCTTTGTCGAGCGTGGCCGGGGGGAATCCCTCGTTCCGCCCGCACCAGAGCAGAAGGCACGGGTGGTTGCGTATGCGCCGCATCAGGTTTTCGGCATTGTCCATGAACAGGGCTTCGTCGTAAGGATCCGGCCCGTCGGCGGGATTTGCGAGCCAGAAATCCTGCCATACGAGAATACCGTTGCGGTCGGCTGCTTCGTAGAATTCTTCGTCACCGACCTGTCCGACCCAGTTCCGCACGAGATTGAAGTTCTCGTGGCGGTGGAGTTGCATAGCAGTCTCATAGCTTCCCGGCCCGGGCTGCCGAAGGTTGCTCTCACTGAATCCCCAGTTCCCTCCGCGGCCCACCAAGCGCCTGCCATTGATCCAGATACGGAGATTTCCTCCATCAGCATTGTAGGTGAAATGGCGCACGCCCGACTGGAACGAGAGGCTATGGCTGTCGCCGGCGCGCATCGTTACGGTGTAGAGATGGGGTTCTCCGTAGCCGTTCGGCCACCAGAACTTCGGATGCTCAAGTTCCAGATGCGTCGAGACAGGGAGCGTGCCGCCGGCCGGTACGGTGACTTCCTGCCGGAACGGAACACCGCCATAGCTGCCTTCCCACACGGTCCCGACGGGCTGGCCGGAGTCATTTACAAGTGTGGCTTCCAGATTTATCCGTACCCGTGTGGTGTCGATCTTCGGCGGCAGGGTTTCCAGCACGTTGAATCCAAAACTGACTTTCGGGGCCAGGATGCGTACGGGACCGTAGCGCTCCAGCCGCACATTGTTCCAAATGCCTGTCTCACGGCCGCGGATGGTCGGAATCCAGTCCCAGCCGATAGAGGCGTGGAAGGTGGGATTGTCGGCGCCCAGAATGCCGCCGTTGGTGGCGCAGCGTTCCTGCGTATTCTCTTTGGTCATACCGGGATGTTCCGGCGGATAAACGGTCACTTCCAGTACGTTCTCGTCGGCAAGCAGCGGCGTGATGTCGAACGAGGCGTCGGTGAAAGCGCCTTCGATGCGACCGACCTGCGTGCCGTTCAGCACGATGTCGGCCTTCCAGTTGATTCCGTCGAACTGTAGCCGGATGTGCTCGTCGGCCACGCCGCTGCGCCAGCCTTCGGGCAACTTGAAGCAGGTACGGTACACGAACGGCGAAAGGAAGTATGAATCGCTGATATACAGTTGGTTGTCGCTGAAATTCGGATCCGGGAGGATACCGTTGTCAAGGTAACTCACCAGCACGGTACCGGGCACTGTCGCGGGAATCCAGGCCTTCGGATCGCCAACCTGTGACAGGCGGGCCAGTTTCCATCCGCAAGAGAGGTCGATATGATCGGCGTATACGGGATTTTCCGGCTCTTCCGCACGGACGGCGGCGGCTTTTTCGCCCAGCACTTCCATTTCCGTCAGCACATAGGGCTTGCCGTCGACCGATCTGTCGAGCAGCAGCCTCACCCAGCGGCCGTGGCCGCGCACCTTCAGGGTGTCGCAGCGCACCGCCTCGGAACCGTCGAGTACGGCGATGTCCCGCCACGATGTCGAATCTTTGCCGACCTGCAGCATGCCGCTGGCCGGTGCGTTCATCCAGTGCAGCACCACCTCGTCGAATTTCTTCGCTTCGTCACCCAGATCGACCGCAATCCATTCCCGGCCGCCGGTCGCACTCACCCACGCGCTGTGGAAATGCTCCGAGGTAAGCATCGGCAGCAACTGCCCGTCGCGGTAGAAGAGCCAGGTCTGCCACACGATTCCGCTTGCTTGCGGGATATCCACCACGAAGCGCCATCCTTCCGGTGCCACACGCTGCGGCGCTTCCCATTCCAGATGGATGCCGCGCCCGGCATAATTGCCCTTGAACTCCCGCACCGGGATCCACCGGCCATCCGGATCCAGGCATTGCAGCTGCGCCGTATAGGCGGCCTGCCGGACGCCTTCCGGCAATGTGGCGGCCAGCGCCACCGTCACCCGGTCGACCGGTTCCGTGAAACCGTGCGTGCGCAGGGAAATCTCGGCTGAAGGGCCTTCCACGGCGACCGATGTCCATTCGCGCGGATCGAACAGCATGTCGTGTTCGCGTTTCGACAGCGGCGATCCGCCGTTGCCGCATACTTCTACCCAGCAGGCGGGCTGTGTCTCGACGATGCCGTCGACGGCCAGTTGGGCCGTGGCGTTGTAATCGATGGAACTGGAGTGCCAGGCGGGTCTCAGACGGGCTAGATTTGTCATAGGTTCGTTGGCGGAGCAGGCGCTCAGGGCGGCTGTCGACATCAGGAGTACGACGAGCCGCAGGAGGTTGGACGGAGCTTTCATACAGAAAGCGAAGATAGCAAAAAAAACGCTATATTTGAAGGTTGATCGATAATGAAAAACTACGCGATATGAAGAAGTTCGTCAAAATCCTGCTGCTGCTGGTCCTTGTTCTGGTCCTGGCCGTCACGCTCCTGTGGCAGGGTGAAATCCGCACCCTGCGTACGGTGAAACAGGTGGGTGGCAATCCCTATCTTTATACGATGACGTATCAGGCATCCTACGACCTGGACGACGTGATCGCGAAGGAGGTCGATACGAACGCCGAACTGCTGGATTATGTGGTCTCCCGCATCGGAAAGGGCATTCCGCTGAAGATCGGCAGTTCGCAGGTGGCCGATGAAAACGGCGAGCTCAAAACGTTCAGCTGCACCAGTTTCCAGGCGGCGCAGGCCGATGGGGACGGGTATTGGTTCGGCCGCAACTACGATTATTACAAGAACCCTACGCTGGTGACGTTTTCGCATCCGAAAAACGGCTATGCTTCGATCGGCGTGTCCGATATGTCTCACATCGGTTATGGGCTGGAGAAACTTCCGGCCGGATTCCTGAGCCGTGTCAACTGCCTTGCGGGCATTTACGCCCCGGTCGACGGCATCAACGAGAAGGGGCTCTGCACCTCGGTCATGGCGCTGCCGCATCAGGCTTCACAGCAGGACACGCCGAAAAACGACGTGGGTACGACGATGATCATGCGCCTGTGGCTCGACCGCTGTGCGACGGTGGAAGAAGCGCTTTCCCTGCTGGAAACCGTGGATGTCCGCCACGACGCGATGGTGGGAACCGGCTATCACTATATGGTCGCCGATGCGTCGGGCGATTGTGCCGTCGTCGAATTCGACAAGGACGACGCCTGGAAAACCATCATTGTCCGCAAGCAGCGCGACACAAGCTGTATGCTGGTGACCAATCATCTGCTGAATCCGAAGCATTATACCACCGAGCCCGACAGTGCCGTGGGGAATCCGCACAGCCGCAGCTGGTGGCGCTATGGGGTTGCCGGCGATTATCTTCGCAGTCACGGCGGTATCCTGACGATGGAACAGGCGCAGGAGTGCCTGGCGATGGTCCACTGGGTCGATCTGCCGATTCCCGGCGGCCAGGTCGAGGATACGCAGTACAGCAATGTGTACGACCAGCAGAATCTCACCCTGTCGCTCCGCAACTGGAACGACTACGCTACGACGCACACTTTTTCGTTGAAATAGGGAAGGCGCTTCAGTCGCCGCAGATCTCCTGCATCTGTTCGTGCAGCGAGACGATGTCGCCCAAAAGGTTGTAGAGCGCATCTTCCGAGAGTACGCCCCGCTTGAGATCCGTCGGGACGAAGCCGGCTTCGTCCATTTCGAAATCTTCCCGCCACGCGCCGCTTTCCAGATAATCCGTGAGGCGGTCGATATCCACTTTGACAGTTTCGTATTCGTCAAGAGCCTGCATCAGGGCACGGACGGCTGCTTCCGTGCGGTCGAACGCCGCTTCCATCGCAGCGATGCGCTGCAGGTTGAATTCATTCATTGTCATTTTTTTTGTAATATTGCAGGATATTCGAAAATCAAATATACAAAAAATATGAAAAAGATGGTTTTCTTATTAGCCGCAGCCGGGCTGGTGCTCGGTTCGTGCGGAACCAAACAGCCCGAAAAAGTGGCTGGTATCAACTACGATTATATGGACACGACGGTCAAGCCGGGCGACGATTTCGCACAGTACTCCACGGGGCACTGGGGCGATTTCAACCCGCAGCCGCCGGAGTATCCTTCCTGGGGCGCTTTCACGAAACTCCGTGAAGACAACACCAAGACCCTGGCCGGTCTGATCCAGGGACTCGCCGCCCAGGACAATGAAAAGGGCAGCATCGCCCAGAAGATCGGCGACCTCTACAATATGGCCATGGATTCCACGCGGCTGAACGCCGACGGCGCTGCGCCGCTGAAGGCCCACCTGGCCGAGATCGACGCTATCAAGACCCGCGGAGACCTGTTTAAATACTGCGCCAAAGAGCACGACAACCTGCTTTTCAGCATGTACGTGGGCGCCGATGAGAAAGATTCCAAGAACAACATCGTCTCCATCGGCCAGGGCGGCCTGACCCTGCGCAACAAGGAGTACTATTCCTCCAAGGATCCGCAGAACGTGAAGGTCCGCGAAGCCACGAAGGAGCATATGAAGAACCTCTTCGTACTGGCCGGTTATCCGGAGAAGGAAGCGGCCGCCAAGGTCGCCCGCATCTGGGCCCTCGAGACCGAGCTCGCCGCCACGCACTACTCGATGGAAGAGCAGCGCGTTCCCGAGAAGAACTACCACAAGATGAGCGTCGACGAACTGATGAAACTCTGCAAGCCCTTCGACTGGAAGACCTATCTGAAGGATTACCGCTACGACAAGACCGATGTCGTGGACCTCGGCCAGCCCGAACCGGTGGCCAAGGCCTGCAAGATGCTGATGACCACGCCGCTCGAGACCCTCAAGGACGTCTATCGCTGGCAGATCATCAGCGGAGGCTCCTCGCTGCTGTCCGACGACTTCATCCAGGAGAACTTCGAATACAGCCGCAAGATCTACGGCACCCAGGACATCACCCCGCGCTGGAAGCGTGCGGTCGGCCTGGTGGACGGACTGATGTCCGACGCCGTGGGCCAGATGTACGTGGAGAAATACTTCCCCGCCGAGGCAAAGGCCGAGATGATCGACCTGGTCGGCAAACTCCAGAAATCGCTGGGCGAACGGATCAAGGCCCAGGAATGGATGACCGAAGAAACCAAGGCCAAGGCCCTCGACAAACTTGCCGCCTTCACCGTGAAGGTGGGCTATCCCGACAAGTGGGATGACCTGACGCCACTGGTGATCGACCCGGAGAAGTCGCTCTATGAGAATGCCCGCGCCGCCACCGAGTTCTACTGGAACCTGAACTACGGCAAGCGCTACAACAAGCCCGTCGACAAGGACGAGTGGCTGATGCCCGCCCAGATGGTCAACGCCTACTACAACCCGACGACCAATGAGATCTGCTTCCCGGCAGCCATCCTGCAGCCGCCGTTCTTCGATTTGAATGCGGACGCCGCCGCCAACTATGGCGCCATCGGCGTAGTGATCGGCCACGAGATGACCCACGGCTTCGACGACCAGGGCCGCCTCTACACAAAGGAAGGCAATCTCGAGAACTGGTGGACCGAGGCTGACGCCGAGGGCTTCAAGAAGCCTTGCGACGCGATGGTCGAGTACTTCAACAGCCTCTGGGTGATTCCGAACGACCTCCACGCCAACGGCGCGCTCACCCTGGGTGAGAACCTGGCGGACCACGGCGGCCTGAACATCTCCTACAACGCCTTCCAGATGTGGCAGAACGAGAACGGCCGCCTGAAAGACGACAACGGCCTTACGCCTGAGCAGCGCTTCTTCCTGGCCTATGCCAACGTATGGGCCGGTACCACCTCCGAGGAGATGCTCCGCTACAATACCATGATGGACGTGCACTCCGTGCACTATCTCCGCATCAACGGCGCCCTCGCCCAGTGCGATTACTGGTACGACGCCTTCAACGTGCAGCCGGGGGATGCCATGTACGTGGCTCCCGAAAACCGCGTGAAAGTCTGGTAGCGATCCTATGAAACGGAATACTTTCCTCTGCATCCTGCTGCTGGTGCTTTTTTCCGCATCCGCCTGGGCCCAGCGTGTTCCGATGTCGCCGCAGTACTGCCCCGTACCGCCGGTCGACAGCACGCTGGTCCGCGGCGAAGCGGCACGTGACAACCTCTGGCCTGGCTTCGGGACGGGTTCCCGCCGCCAGGCTGATATGGATGCCGCGACTGCTTTCAAACTCGTTGACATTGCCGGCGTCACCCTGACCGGCGTCGGTGTGATCGGTGTTGCGGCGACGGCGCTCCAACAGGGGATGCGTTCCAATGCCGTACTCAGCGGCCGTTCGAATGTGCCGTATTTCGTGTTTGGCGGTATTGCTGCAGCGGGCGTGGCTACGCTCACCACATCGCGGATCCTGGCTGTCAGGAAGGCACGCGCCTACGATGCGGTGGTCTTTCCGACCGCCGTGCCAGGCGGTGCCGGCCTGGCGCTCAGTCTGCAGTTCTAGGAGTTTCCCCGCTTAGAAGCGGTAGCACAGCGCGAGGCGGGACTGCCATTCCTGTGCACCGAAACGATGGAATTCCGGGTCCGAACGTTTTGACTTGTTGAACGATACCATCTGATTGACCATTCCGCTCAGGCCGATCGTCCAGCGTGCACCCCAGCGGTAATAGAGCCCGGCGCGCGCCGTCCCCGTGAAAGCAAGACGGCCCATCGGATGCTTGGTGCGTATCTTTTCTTCCAGCGTCCGGTAAGTGGAGGAATCGAAAAAAGTCCACATCGGTACGGCCGATGCGTGGATCAGCCAGTGTTCCTGTCCCAATACCAGATTGTAACCGTAACCCGCGCCGAGGGAGAAGCGGTGGTAGAAGATGGTCGGAACTGCGAGCAGCGACTCGATCGAGGTGTGGCGCGAAAAGATGACGTCGCGTCCTGCGGCGAACACGTCCCAAACTGTCCACGATGCACCGGCAATGATGCTTCCGGCGCTCCGTCGCTGGATATTCGACTGCTTCATCGCGGCGCCTAAAGAGAAATTCGAATTGAAATTATAGAGCAGATCGAGGTTGCTTGCAATCAGGGTCAGGTCGTCTCCGTCGCTGGCAATGATCTTTGTGTCGGGCAGGGTAACCTGGCCGATCAGGTTGTTGGTCGCCCGGAGACTGTACTCAAAACTGAAGTGCCTGCCGTAGCTCGAAAGGCCGAAGTCGAAGCCGAGGGTTTTCCCCAGTCCCTTCGAATAACTCAGGGCCACCCCGCGGTAGCCCAGGCTGATGCCGACACGGTTGCTCATTCCGGAAGAAAGATGGATGTCGCCCAGGCCTTGCGTCGTAATGCGCATTCCGGCCGTGTTGCCGAACAAGCGCACGTCCCAGCGGTAAGGGTATGGGTGTACGAAGCTCGTGTCGAGTTTCGCCGTGGCTTTGTCGGCCCGCATCTGGAAGAAGCCGTCCAGGTCCCGCAGGAAACTGTCGCGCTGCTGGGCGGATGCGGCGCTGGCAGTCAGCAGCAAGAAGAAGAACAGGATTTTTTTCATTTTTCGGGCTTTGCTGAGACAAAAATAACGAAAAACCCCGAAAATGCATTATTTTTGTTGCTTGTACTAAAACCGATTTTCGATGAGAAAAACCATCATATTCTTCATCGTTCTCTTTTTTGCGTCCCTGGGCGCTGTCTTTGCACAGCAACCGGACAGTCTCCTTGTGTGGGAGATGAACGAAGAGCACGACGATTCCGATTCGACGATGATGCTGGTCCGTCCGATGGACACGCTCGACACTCCCGACAAGTATGTGAAGATCGTTTTGTTCAACGACCACACCTGGGACTATATCGAACTGGAACGTCCTGAGATTGACACCACCGGCCTGTTCGAGGACTGGGACATCGAGTCGATCCACGCCTATCGCGACATCAAGATAGCCGACCTGCCGGAATCCGTCGACCTGCTGCTGATCGACTCCGGCCATCGTTTCGTGGCACCGATCATCGGACGGCGCAGTTCCACTTTCAAATACCGGAAAGGCCGTCCGCACAACGGGATTGACATCCCCTTGCGTGTAGGTGATACCATCCGCAGCCCGTTTGACGGCGTGGTGCGTTATGTGGGTGGCGGCAAAGCCACGGGCGGTTACGGCAACTTGATCGTGGTGCGTCATCCCAACGGACTGGAGACCTATTACGGACACCTGTCCGAACGTCTGGTCATGGAGAATGACCTGGTGGCCGCCGGCGAGCCCATCGGCCTTGGCGGCAGTACGGGCCGCAGCACCGGTCCGCACCTGCATTTCGAGACGCGCTATATGGGAAAGCCGTTCGATCCGGAACGCGTGATCGATTTCGACAGGGGCACGATCCGTGACACGATGCTGACCCTGAAACGGCATTATTTCAATGTCGGGTCCCACTACGGTATGACCGACAAGCAGTCGAAGGCCGTGACGGATGCCGTGTACTACAAGGTCAAGAAGGGAGACACGCTGGGCAAGATCGCTCAGAAACATCATACGACGGTCAACGCGATTTGCCGGCTTAACGGTATTTCCTCCAAGAAGGTGCTTAGGATCGGGCAGCGGCTCCGCGTCCGCTAGAAGCGTCACGTCCGGTTTGACCGGACGCCTATTCCGGTTCTTCGATGGTCAGGAAGCGTTCCGGACCGAGACATCCGAGAGCACGGTCGATGACCGTGCTCTTTTTTTCGTCTTTCACGTTGCCGTAGATGTAAAGCAGCGATTCCAGGTATAACGTCAGCATGGCCGACTCGTCGCGGCGGCGGAAAGCGCTCTTGTCGATCTGGAGCCCGGTGGCCTTGATGAAGGCGTTCAGACGGTCTTCCGGGAAAAGGTCGCCGCCGCGGTATAGATTGATATAGAACAGCGCGTGTCCGTGCTCCACGTAAACCGGGACGAAACCGCCCGGGAAACAGAGCAGCTCCACAGGCAGACCCGCTTCCTGGCAGATCATCAGATAGATCAGGGCAAGCACGAAAGGATTGCCGCCGCGCGTGCGGAGCGCGCCGTCGAGCAGGGCGTATCTCGGGTCCTTGAGCTGCACATCGTAGAGCGAGAAGCGGAGCCGGTGGAAAAAGATATGGTTGAGGATGCGGATGTTCTCCACGCCGGTGCGCTGATCCGACCCTTCGGCGAGATATTCCTGCGAGCAACGGAAGAACTGGTCTTCGAAGCGTTCGCGCTGCAGGGTATAGTCGAGCATCGAACTGATGATCCAGCCGCCTTCCAGCAGCGAGAGCGGGCCGGGTGTCCGGGTGGTGAAGGTACGGAAATCCTCGATGCGGAACTCCGTGTTGAGCTGCTGTGCCCGTGTCTCGATGGCGGCTTTGCGGACAGGATCGGCTTCGCGTTCCAGGCGGTTGCGGAGCGAGCGGATGATCTCCGGGCCGTAGGAGGCGAGCCGGTTGTCCACCAGTTCCGTCACCACGGTGTCACGGTCGTCGAGCAACGCGACGATGGATTCGAGTTCCTCGGGATCGATGGACATCGGATCAGGCGATAAGGGTATCGAGGACGCGCTCGAGCAGCTGCTTCATGAGCGGCTGATAGTCGGGGTTGCTTTCCTTGACGTGGCGGTTGGCGATGGCCAGGCACACGGTGGCGGCTTCGTGGCCGAGCAGGCGCGCCATTCCGGCCAGGGCGGAGCTTTCCATTTCGATGTTGGTCACGCGGTAGCCCTTGTAAGAGAAGCTTTCCAGTTTCTCAATGAGGTCGGGCATGGTGAGGGCCATGCGGACGGAGCGTCCCTGCGGGCCGTAGAAGCCCGGAGCGGAGACTGTCATGCCCTTGACCGTCCAGTCCTTCAGTTTCTCGATGAGCTTTTCGCTGGAGCGGACGAAGTAGGGGTGGGCGAAGCGCTTGGGCCAGTTCATATGATTGACGAACGCCGCTTCGAAATCGGCCAGGTTGATGGATTCGCCGTCGCGGTACCAGTTCAGGACGCCGTCGAAGCCGATGGAGATGTGGCTCAGGATGTAGCTGCCGAGCGGGATGTCGGGCTGCGCGGCGCCGCAGGTGCCGATGCGCAGCAGGGTAAGCGCGCGGTGTTCCTTCTTGGGAAGGCGGGTCTTGAAATCGATGTTGGCCAGGGCATCGAGCTCGGTCATCACGATGTCGATGTTGTCGGTGCCGATGCCGTGGGAGAGGGCCGTGATCCGGTGGCCGTGGTAGGTGCCGGTGATGGTGTGGAACTCACGCGACTGCTTGTCGACTTCGATGGTGTCGAACATCTTTCCGACGAGCGTCACGCGGCCCGGGTCGCCCATCATGATGACGAGGTCGGACAGGTCTTCGGGAAGGATATGGAGATGGAACACGGAACCGTCATCGTTGATGATCAGTTCAGAGCTGGGGATGGGTTTGTCGTTCATGGCGGATATGTGTTGAAAAACAAATATCGAAAAATTTTCGTAAATTCACAAGTTCAATCTTTCCGCTATGAAAAACCGCCCGCTGTCCTTTCTCCTGTTTTCCGCCGTCTTTTTCGCCGTTCTTTTCGCGACCGGATGCCAGCCTTCCGACTGGCGCGATGCCGCGCTGACGCCGGAACAGCGCGCCGACGCGCTGCTGAAGACCCTGACCCTCGAGGAGAAGGTCGGCCAGCTGCTCTGTCCGCTCGGCTGGCCGATGTATGAGAAAACGGCCGACGGGGCCGTCCTCTCCGAAGCGGGGCGGAAGTACGTGGATTCCCTGCACGGCGGCAATCTCTGGGCCACGTTCCGGGCCGATCCCTGGACGCAGAAGACCCTGGAAACGGGCCTGACGCCCGACCGGGCCGCCACACTGGCGAATGCTTTCATCGACCGCGACATCCCGGTCTTTCTCCACGAAGAGATGCCCCACGGCCATATGGCCATCGGGACGACGGTTTTCCCGACAGGCATCGGCCTGGCCTCGACTTGGGACACGGCGCTGATGGAGGAAGTGGGGGAGGCCATCGGGTCGGAACTCCGTGCGCAGGGTTCGGTGGTGGGCTACGGCCCGGTCATCGACCTGGCCCGTGAGCCGCGCTGGTCGCGGGTCGAGGAGACCTACGGCGAAGATCCGTTCCTCTCGGGCGAACTGGCGGCTGCTTTGGTGCGGGGCACAGCCGCGCAGGGCGTCCTGGCCACGCTCAAGCACTTCGTGGCCTACGGCGTTCCCGCCGGCGGCCACAACGGCAACGCCGCCGTGGTCGGCGAACGCGACCTGAAAGAGAATTTCCTGCCGCCGTTCCGCAAGGCAATCGAGGCCGGTGCAGGCGCCGTGATGACTTCTTACAATTCCATCGACGGCATTCCATCGACGGGCAACGAAGCCCTGCTGACCGGCGTGCTCCGCGATGAATGGGGCTTCGACGGGCTGGTGATTTCCGACCTGGTGAGCATCGATGGCCTGGCCACCAATCACCGGGTGGCTGCCAACCGACAGGAAGCGGCTGAGATGGCGCTGAAGGCCGGCGTCGACATCGATCTGGGGGCCGGATGCTATCCTTCCCTGGTGGCATCGGTCCGAGACGGGCGGATTCCGGAAAGCCTGGTCGACCGGGCGGTCCGCCGGGTATTGATCAGCAAGTTCAAGACGGGGCTGTTCGATCATCCCGAACTGTCGGCCGAGGCGGCCCTCGCAACCGTCCATTCCGATGCTCATCAGCAGACCGCCCTTCGCGCGGCCCGCGAGGGTGTCATCCTGCTTGAAAACAATGGCATTCTCCCCCTGAAACCCGGCGCGCGCATCGCGCTGGTGGGCCCGAATGCCGACAATGTCTACAATCAATTGGGCGACTATACGGCGCCGCAGCCCGACGGAAAGATCGTGACGATGCGGGCAGGCCTGGAGGCGCGGGGCGCCCGCTTGACGTATGTCAAAGGGTGCGCCGTTCGCGATCCGGGCGACAATACGATCGCCGCGGCCGTGCGCGCCGCCCGCGCCAGCGACGTTGTCGTGGCGGTGGTCGGCGGTTCCTCGGCCCGCGACTTCCGTACTTCTTACGAGGAGACCGGTGCCGCCGTGACCGACAAGAAGACGGTCAGCGATATGGAGGCCGGCGAGGGCTTCGACCGCTCGTCGCTCGATCTGCTCGGCCTGCAGCCCGATCTTCTCAAGGCACTCAAGGCCACCGGCAAACCGCTGGTCGTGGTCTACATCGAAGGCCGTCCGCTCGACAAGCGTTGGGCGAAAGACAACGCCGATGCCCTGCTCACGCTCTGGTATCCGGGCGAAAAAGGCGGCGAAGCCCTGGCCGACGTTCTTTTCGGTGCGTTCAACCCGGCCGGCCGTCTCCCCGTCAGCGTTCCCCGCGATGCCGGCCAGCTCCCGGTCTACTACAACCAGCCCATCCCGCGCGGCCACGATTATGTCGAAGAGTCCGCCATGCCCCTCTATCCCTTCGGTTACGGCTTGAGCTACACCACTTTCTCCTACGACAACCTCCGCTTCGACGCCGCCGCCGGTCAAGCCAGCCTTGACGTGGCCAATACCGGTTCTTGTGATGGCGAAGAGGTCGTCCAGTTGTACCTCATCGATGAAGTCGCCTCCACGGTCCGCCCGCGCAAACAGCTCTGCGGCTTCGCCCGCGTCGCCGTCCCGGCCGGGCAGACCCGTGCGGTCACCATCCCCATCGACCGCCGCTGCTTCGAAATGGTCAACGTGGCCGGCCAGACCGTCGTCGAGCCCGGCACCTTCCGCATCCTGGCCGGCGCCTCTTCCGAAGACATCCGTTGTGAAATCAAAATAGACTATGAATAGACGACAGCTTATCGCGGCCGCTCTGCTCCTGGGGCTGGCCGCCGCTTGCGGGCCGAAGGCCCCGGCGCCGTTCGGCGCCTGCCCCACGCCCGCCCAGGTGGCCTGGCAGCAGATGGAGATGAATATGTTCTTCCATTTCGGCCCGAACACGTTTACCGGCGCCGAGTGGGGCGACGGCACCGAGACCGAAGACATCTTCCATCCCACCGACCTCGACTGCCGCCAGTGGACGGCCACGGCCCGTGCCGCGGGCTTCCAAGGGGCGATCATCACCGCCAAACACCACGACGGCTTCTGCCTCTGGCCTTCGCCCGAAAGCCGGCATACAGTGGCGCAAAGCCAATGGCGTGACGGCCAGGGCGACGTTCTTCGCGAACTCTCCGACGCCTGTGCCGCCGACGGGCTGAAGTTCGGCGTCTATATTTCCCCGTGGGACCGGAACGATCCCCGCTATGGTTCGCCGGCCTATAACGGCGCCTTCGTCCGGACGCTCGAAAGCGTCCTCGGCGGTCAGTACGGCCCGGTCTTCGAACAATGGTTCGACGGCGCCTGCGGCGAAGGGCCGACCGGCAAGCGGCAGGAGTACGACTGGCCGCTGTTCAATGGCACCGTCCATCGGCTGCAACCACAGGCCGTCATCTTCAGCGATGTCGGACCCGGCTGCCGCTGGGTCGGCAACGAGTCGGGCCGGGCGGGCCGCACCAATTGGTCGACCCTCGACGTCGCGGGCTTCGCCCCCGGCGCCGGCAGCCCGCCCACGCAGGTCCTCAATGAAGGCACGCCCGGCGGCGCCCATTGGGCCGCCGCCGAGACCGACGTCTCCATCCGTCCCGGCTGGTTCTGGCGCTCTTCCGAGACCGACCGTGTGAAGTCGGTCGACCAGCTGATGAAAATCTACTATGAAAGCGTCGGCCGCAACTCCCTGCTGCTGCTCAACGTGCCGCCCGATACCCGCGGCCGCATCGACCCCGTCGACTCCCTCCGTCTGATGGAATTCAAGGCCGCTCTCGACGCCGTCTTCGCCGAAGACCTCGCCGCCGGCGCCACCGCCGCCGGCTCCTCCCGCGGCCGCGGCTTCGCTCCGGCGAACGTCCTCGATCCCGACTACGACCGATACTGGGCCGTCAGCGATGGCGAAACCACCGCCACGCTGACCCTCGAACTCGCCGGCCCGAAGACCTTCAACCGCGTGATGCTCCAGGAATACATCCCCCTCGGCCAGCGCATCAGCGCCTTCCACGTCGAGGCCCTCACCGCCGACGGCCAATGGCAGGAAATCGCCCGCGAAACCACCGTTGGCTACAAACGCATCGTCCTGACCGACACCGTCACGGCGACAGCTGTTCGCCTGGTCATCGACGAAGCCCTGGCCTGCCCGACGCTTACGCGCCTGGCTCTCTACTGGGACGGAAGGTCGATCAACTAGTTTTCCGCACAGAGGCGGAGGATGAAATTGTAAATGACGAGGGTCCTTTTGCGGAGGAGCTGGTAGTCGATGATGGCGGGGGTGTCCGTCTTCTTCAGGGTGTGCTGGTGGAAGGCGGAGGTGAAGAGGACGGCGGGGATGCCGGCCCGGGCGAAGGGGTGCTGGTCGCTGGTCTCGTACATCATCTTCCAGAAGTTGCGGCTGCCGTAGAAGGTCAGGTCGAGGTCCATCTTGTAGCGGGCCCGGGTGCAGATGTAGGAGAGGTAGCCGCGGTACGACTCGGGGAGGGAATTCTCGCCGATGGCGAACAGATACTCCCGGTTGCGGCGCGGCGGGACGAGGTCGGTGCCGAGCATATCCATATTGACCATCGCGGTGATCTTGCTGTGCGGGATGTCGAGATTCCGGACGAAGCGGCGGCTTCCGAACATGTCGAGTTCCTTGCCGTCGAAAGCGACGAAGATGAGATTCTTCCGCGGCCCCTTGCCGTCGGCTTTCATCGCCGAGAACATCCGCGCCAGCGAGAGGAGCGCGGCCACACCGGAGGCATTGTCGTCGGCGCCGGGATAGACGGTGTGGCCGAGTTTGCCCAAATGGTCATAGTGGGCGCCGATGACGATGTATTCGTCGCTGGGGATGGAGGCGGGGAGGTAGCCCACGACATTGCGCACGATGATCGAATCGCGGTAGCGGAAACTCTGGGTATAGTTCCAGTTCCAGGGCTTGAGTCCGATGTTGCGGAATTGCGAAACGAGGTAATGCTCAGCCAGTTCCTTGCCCGGCGTGCCGGAGGCGCGGCCGTTGGTCATCTCGTGGGCCAGATACTCCACATCCCGCCGGAGATCCTCCACGGCGACCTTGTTTTCGTAGGGGAGGGTGCTCTGTGCCCGCGCCGGTACCATTCTCGCCGGGACGAGTCCGAGAATCAGCAGGATGGCGACTGCAAAGAGTTTGGCACAACTTTTCCTCATTTCGTTTCAAAAGATTTGCAAAAATAGTAATTTTGCAAAGATGTTCAAAAAGGGCTTCACCATCCTGCTGCTGCTTGTCGTTTCGCTCGGCACCGCCCGCGCGCAATACGACCTGGACCATTTTTACTACAATGGCCGCCAGTCGCTCATCGACGGCAAGTACGCCCAGGCCATCGAAAGCTTCAATATTCTGGCCCATCTCGACAGCACGGTCTACGAGGCCTATTTCTTCCGCGGCATCGCCAAATACAACCTGGGCGACTTCGTGGGCGCCCAGCGCGACTTCGACCGCACGATCCATTTCAACCCGATCTATACGCCGGCCTATCACTACCGCGCCATCACGCTGAGCCGTATCGGCAAATACGACGACGCGCTCCGCGACCTCGAGGAAGCGGTGGACCTGCGCCCCGGCTACACCGGCCTCTATTTCAGCCGCGGCGTGACGTATTTCCTCTCGCAGCAGTTCGACAAGGCGGTGCGCGACTTCAACACGTACATCCGCAAGCAGCCGCGTGAAGCCGACGCCTACCTGAACCGCGGCGCCTGCTATCTTTATTTGAAAGACACGACGAAGGCCCTGGAAGATTACAACAAGGCCATCTCGCTCAACCGCTTCGACCCCGAAGGCTACGTGCGCCGTTCGCGTGTGTATGCCATGCAGGAGAATACCGACAAGGCCATCGAGGACCTCGACATCGCCCTGCGGCTCGACAGCACCAACACCTTCGCCTTCTTCAACCGTGCCATCCTCAAATACGACCGGAAAGACATCGCCGGCGCGCTCGCTGACTTGAACCGCGTGCTCGACGAGGAGCCAGGCAACGCGCTCACGCTCTACAACCGGGCCCTGATCTACGCCCAGGTGGGCGATCTGCGTGCCGCCCTCGACGACTACGACCGCGTGCTCAACATCAACCCGAACAACGTGCTGGCCTACTTCAACCGCGCCGCCGTGTTTATGGAGTTGGGCCGCTACCGTGAGGCCATGGACGACTATTCGCAGGCCATCAACCTGTATCCCGATTTCGCGAAGGCCTATATGAACCGCTCGTACGCCAAGAGCCAGCTCGGGCAGTTCACCTCCGCCAAGCAGGACTACGACATCGCCCAGCGCAAAGTGCGGGAGTACCAGGCCATGACGGCCGACTCCACGGGCCACGCCGCCTTCGCCGACACGGCCCGCAAGTACGACCGCCTGCTCGCCCTCGACGCCGAGTTCGCCAAGAAGGATTTCGACAACGAACTGCTGCAGTACCGCGACGTCGACATCCGCCTCAAGCCGCTCTACAAGGTGCAGCCCGCCGACAGCGTGGCTTCGTTCTCTTCCATCGCCCGCAAGTATGAGGACGAGGTGCTCGACACCTTCATCGCCCAGAGCCCGCTGGCCGTGCGTTTCGCCGCCGCCGGCGTGACGCCGCCGCGCGACGCGGCCCGCCTCCGCGAAGAAATGAACCGCCTGACGCGCGCCAACCGCAGCAGCGACAATCTCTTCGCCCGCGCCCTGGTCGAGGCCTGGAGCCGGCAGTTCAACACGGCGATGGTCTGCTACGACGAGGCCATCGAGAAGTCGCCCGAAACCTTCTTCTACTACATCAACCGCGGCGCCCTGCAGGCCGAGATGATCGACTTCATCTCCTCCATCGAGAACAACGTGCAGGTGCTCACGCTCGACAATTCGAGCACCGTCCGCACGCGCGTCCAGGACCAGGTCACGCGCAGCTACGACTACACCCCGGCCATCCACGACATGACGCGGGCGGCCGAACTCAATCCCGATTTCCCCTATACGTATTATAACCTCGGCAACCTGTACTGCCTCTCCAACGACCTCCCCGAGGCCATCGTGCAGTACACCCGGGCCATCGACCTGTATCCCTGGATCGGCGAGGCCTACTACAACCGGGGGCTTGTCCTGATCTATCTCAAAGACAAGGAAAAAGGCTGTATCGACCTGAGCGTGGCCGGCGAGCTCGGCATCCAGGACGCATACGGCGTCATCAAAAAATATTGTAAAACCGAAGAAGAATTGTAACGATGTCGAACTTATGGCTTTGGACGGCGGTCGGATCCGCCATTCTGCTGGGTATTTACGACGTTTTCAAGAAGCAGGCCTCGACCCGCAACGATGTCCTGCATATCCTGTTGTATGCGACGGCGCTGTCGACGCTGCTCCTGTCGCCTTTCATCATCGCCTCGGCGTTCCAGACGGGCTGGTTTGCGGGGACGGTTTTCGACGTGTCGCAAGGCACCGTCCGCGACCACCTGCTGGTGCTCCTCAAGGCGTGCATCGTCTCGGTGTCCTGGATCACGGGCCTGATGGGCCTCAAGAACCTGCCCATCACCACGGCCGGCACCATCAAGGCGTCGCGCCCCGTGTTCGTGCTCATCTTTTCGATCATCATCTTCGGTGAACGCCTGAACCTCTGGCAGTGGGTGGCGGTCATCGTCGCGATGTTCGCGCTCTGGCTGCTGGGCCGCACGAGCAAGCAGGAGGGCGTGGATTTCGTCCGCAACAAGTGGATTTTCTGTATGTGGGTGGCCGTCATCACGGGCGTGATCAGCGCCCTGATGGACAAGCACCTGATGGGCTCGATGGAGCCGATGTTCGTGCAGGGATGGTGCAACTTCTACATCGCCCTGATTATGGCCGCCATCGTGCTCTTCGGCCGCTTCGCCCACCGCGATTACTACCAGCCCTACAAGCACGACTGGGCCATCTGGCTCATCGCGCTTTTCATCACGGCCTCGGATTTTCTGTATTTCCTCTCGCTCCACAGCAGCGGTGCGATGCTTTCCGTGGTCTCGATGCTGCGCCGCAGCTCGGTCATCATCACGTTCGTCTTCGGCGCCATCCTCTTCAAGGAGAAGCGGCTGCGCTCGAAGGGCCTCGCTTTGCTGATCCTGCTGATCGCGATGGCGATCCTGGTGTTCAGCTCGCGCTAGCGGGTTTCCGATAGGTTAGTTCTCGATGTTGAGCCGGCGCGCGAGGCGCTGGGCGGTGCCCTCGTCGGCCGCGTAGCGGACGGCGAGCACGAGCAGGATGATGGCGATGATCGGGAAAATCGCTCCGACGGATAGGGTATAGACCGACGACATCTTTAAGCCCGAAGGAAGTTTCGTGGTGAAGAAATCCACCAGGATCCAGATCTGGAACCCCAGCAGCACGATGGCGTTGATGATGGCGGTGAACACCTGGTGGAACGGGTTCTTGGCCCCGAGCAGCGTGAGGTCGGAGAGGATGAACGAAAGGACGATGAATAGGATGTAAATGAGCCGGTCCAGGAAGCGGACGGCATATTCCTGCCCCGTCTCGGGGTTCACGGCGTGACAGACGTTCAGGCCCAGGAGTACGATGATCAGCAGCCCCGCTGCCGCGATCAGCCAGTTGTGCGGTTTCTTCCACATAGTGCTGCAAAGATAGCAATTATTTCAGACAGCGGATCGGGATGCATGTGATGACGATCCGCTCCTTGTTTTCCGAATAGGCCACATAGAGGGCGTTTCCGTGGAGGGTGGCCTTGGGGTAACTGTAGCCAATGGTTTTATACTTTCCTTCGTATTGTTGCGGCGGGAGATCGTCCGGGGTGCGGAGCGCCACCGGCGCGGAGAAGGTGATGCCGTCGTCGCTCGTCGCATAGGCGAGCGTCGTGCGGTCTTTGGCGGGGACGGGGTTGCCGATGTAGAAGGCGCGGCCGTCGGGCAGGTTGCCGGCGCACTGTTTTGTCCTTCCGTCGGGGATTTCGGTCTCCCGGGGTGCAGTCCAGCTTTCGCCGCGATCGTGGCTTTCGGCGGCGAGTTTTCGGAACGAAGAGGCCTGGTCGCGGAAGAACATCACCAGGGTTCCGTCGGGCCGCCGGTAGAGGCTGGGCTCGATGCCGCGGCTTTGGTTGCCGCGGTCTTCTATCTCGATGCGGCCGACGTGCCAGCCGCTCCGGCCGGAAGGATCGTCGGAGTAGATGGGGCGGGCCTTGAGGCCGGGGCGGAAGTGGGCGGCGCCCACGAGGCGCCCGTCGGGGAGGGTGTGGATGTCCTGTTCCAGAATGCCGTCGAGCGGCGTGCCGTCGGCCATCCGGACCGGCTGCAAGGCCGACCAGGCGACGCCGTCGGCCGAGGTGCAATAATGTGCCGTGCCGCCTGCTTCGATGTCGGAAAGCAGATTGACGAAGGCGACGAGCGTGTCGCCGAAGACCATCCAGCCGCCGGCGGAGGCGAAGGCCGAGTCGACGCTGGGCGCGAGCGTCTGCGGCGCTGCCCAGCGCCGCCCGTCGCGGCTCCGGCTGTAGACCAGATGCGTGTCCGGTGCATCTTCGTCGGTCGCGGAACTCTGCCACATACAATACAAATCGCCCTTGAAAAAGACGGGAACGGCGTTGTTGACATAGTGGTCGCCGTCCTCGGCCGGCGCATAGACCGTGACGGTCTCCACTTGCGGCCGGCAGGCGGAGAGAAGCAGGAGCAAGGCGATGGAAAGGCGGCGTCTAATCCTTGCAAAGATAGTGAAAAACACTAACTTTGTAGAAAACTCCGCCGGATGAAACGCCTCCTTTTCCCGTTCCTTGGGCTGGCCTTGACATTGACCTTGTCGATGGCCTTGTCGCTGACCGCGACGGCCCAGCCCCGCTATACCAATCCCATTTTGCATATGGATTACAGCGACCCCGACGTTTGTCGGGTAGGAGAGGACTACTATATGACGGCCTCTTCGTTCAACTGTTTTCCGGGCCTGCCGATCCTGCATTCGCGCGACCTGGTCCACTGGACGTTGGTCGGGGCGGCGTTGACCGATTATGAGCCGGAGTTTCATACTTCCGTCCAGCACGCCAACGGCGTTTGGGCCCCCGCCATCCGCTATCACGACGGCTGGTTTTACATCTTCTGCGGCGACCCCGACCGCGGCATCTTCATGGTCAAGACGCAGGACCCGCGCGGCCGCTGGGAAGACCCCGTCTGGGTAGTCCGCTCCAAAGGCTTCATCGACCCTTGTCCGCTCTGGGACGAAGACGGCACGGCCTGGCTCTCCCACGCCGCCGCCGGCTCCCGCGCCGGCCTCAAGAGCATCCTCTTCATGGCCCCGATGGCGCCCGACGGAACCCATCTCCTCGGCCCTTCCCGCATCGTTTATGACGGCCATCGCACACAACCCACGATCGAAGGCACGAAGCTTTATAAACGCAACGGCTGGTATTACATTTTCGCGCCCGCCGGCGGCGTCAAAACCGGCTGGCAGACCGTCCTCCGCGCGAAACATCCCTACGGCCCCTGGGAAGAGCGCATCGTGATGGCCTCCGCCCCGGGCACCATCAACGGTCCCCACCAGGGCGGCTGGGTGGAAACCCCCGCCGGCGAAAGCTGGTTCCTCCATTTCCAGGACAAAGGCGCCTACGGCCGCATCGTCCACCTCCAGCCCCTAACCTGGCTCCCCGACGCCTGGCCCCTGATTGGCGAAGACCCCGACGGCGACGGCCTCGGCCAACCCGTCTCCTCCTGGCCCATGCCCTCGCTCCGCCAGGCCAACCCGCCCGAATCCCCCGGCGCTGCTGCCTCCGCGTCCGGCTCCGCCGTTGCCGCTGCGCCAGGGGCCGGGATTCTTTCCGACGCGCGCCAGAACCTTTCCGATCCCTCCGCAAGCGTTCGGGATCGAAAGAACCTGTCGCTCCACCAGGCCAACCCGCCCGAATCCCGGCCCCTCGGCCCCTACGGCTTGCCGCTCGAGTGGCAGTTCCCGGCTGTCCCGTCGCCTTACTGGCATTATGCCCTGCCCGACGGGGGTATTCGGCTCTATTCGGTAGAGCAGGCGCAGAAGTCTGCCCCGGATGCGCCGGACTGGCGGCAAATGAAGAATCTGTTGCTCCAGAAGTTCCCGGCCGAACGGTTTACCGTCGTGGCAAAACTCGTCTTTCATCCTAATCCCCAACTGGGCGAAAAGCTGGAATCCGCCGGCTTCCTCGTCTCCGGCGACGAACTGGCCGGCTTCAATCTGGTGTCCGCCAAAGAAGGCGCCCGGCTCCACTTTTTCATCAGCCGCCCTGAAGGCGATCGCGTAGTGGACGAAGTGGAAGAAGAAACCGCCTGGATCCCCTACGACAAAAACCGCGAAGCGACATGCTGGGTAAAACTGGAAGTCTGCCCGAAGGATACCGGGACGCCTGTTCCCGTTGCAGAGTGCCGCTTCTTCTACAGCCTCGACGGCAAGCGTTTCTCGCCCGGAATGCGGTTCATCGCCCGTCCCGAGCAATGGATCGGCGCCAAATTCGGCTTCTTCTGCAACCGCTATGCCCCCAAGAACGACGCCGGCTGGCTCGACATCCTCGACCTGCGCGTCGTCCCTGAAACCCATCTGCGGTAAAGGTTTAACCCAAGAAAGATTCAATCCAATACTATGAAAGAGA
>JAEEGK010004793.1_pt1 | contig 32982 bp, 36 predicted proteins | sample 8958771 | NCBI WGS metagenome assembly JAEEGK01 (sample SAMN16246547, study PRJNA631951) | gut metagenome | biome: gut microbiome; feature: rumen; material: SC-attached | host: Bos | place: Iran: Karaj | collected 2018-10 | reverse complement strand
CTGGAATCCGCTGAAATAAGAAGATGCTTATGAGGGAACGCATGAACTGATGGACAACGGCAAGGCCAGCTACCTGGAAGTTCTCACGGCACAGGAGAGTCTACTAAATTCACAGCTCAGTGAAGCCATGAACATGTATAAGGGTGCTCAAGCCGTGATAGCGCTTTACATCGCCCTAGGCGGAGGAACGAAGTAGAATAGAGAAGACAAAAGGAAAGCCGAGTACTAAAACGTACTCGGCTTTCTTTGTGGTGTCACCAGGAATCGAACCGGGGACACAAGGATTTTCAGTCCTTTGCTCTACCAACTGAGCTATGACACCATCATTTCTTGTTTGCGGGTGCAAAGTTAGGCAAAATATTTTATCCTGCAAGGGAAAAAAGAAAATATTTGCATGAAACATAAAAAGGAAGCGGCCATCCATAAGAATGCCCGCTTTTCTTTACCATAAAAACAATAATATCTATTATACTAGACCTTGTGCCATCATAGCCTTGGCTACCTTCATGAAACCTGCAATGTTAGCACCCTTCACGTAGTTGATATATCCATCTGGTTCTGTACCATACTTCACGCAATCGCTATGGATGCTCTGCATGATCTGGAGCAACTTGGCATCTACCTCTGCAGCTGTCCAGCTGAGGTGCTGAGCATTCTGGCTCATTTCCAGACCTGATACTGACACACCACCGGCGTTAGAAGCCTTACCTGGGCAGTAGAGAATCTTAGCTGCCTGGAATGCCTCGATAGCCTCTGGAGTTGAAGGCATGTTAGCACCTTCAGAAACAGCTATAATACCGTTGGCCAACAAAGTCTTAGCATCGTCACCATTCAACTCATTCTGTGTAGCACATGGTGTAGCGATATCAGCCTTCTCGCCCCAAGGACGTGCACCTGCCACATACTTCACACCAGGATACTTCTCTGCATACTCACGAATTCGTCCGCGGTAAAGGTTCTTCAGTTCCATGATGAAGTCGAGTTTCTCACGATCGATACCAGCAGGATCATATACATAACCATCGGAATCAGACATGGTCATCACGATACCACCCTCTTGCAGCACCTTCTCTGCAGTATATTGAGCCACATTACCAGAACCAGAAATCAGCACTTTCTTGCCTTTCAATTCAAGACCACGGGTCTTCAGCATTTCTTTCAAGAAATAGATATTACCATAACCCGTTGCTTCTGGACGAATCAGAGAGCCACCAAACTCACGGCCTTTACCAGTGAAAGTACCAGAGAAGTCACGTGTGAGCTTCTTATACATACCGAACATGAAACCTACTTCACGACCACCAACGCCGATGTCACCTGCAGGAACGTCAAGTTCAGGACCAATGTGACGAGTCAACTCAAGCATGAAAGCCTGGCAGAAACGCATTACCTCTGCATTGCTCTTGCCACGTGGAGAGAAGTCAGAACCACCCTTAGCACCACCCATAGGCAATGTGGTCAAAGAATTCTTAAATGTCTGCTCGAAAGCGAGGAATTTCAAGATAGACTGGTTTACAGAAGCATGGAAACGCACACCACCTTTGTAAGGGCCAATGGCGTTATTATGCTGGATGCGATAACCCATATTGGTACGCACCTTACCCTGATCATCTGTCCAAGTCACACGGAATGAAACGATTCTGTCAGGGATGCAAAGTCTTTCGATGAGATTGGCTTTCTCAAACTCTGGATGTTTGTTGTACTCTTCTTCGATACTACCTAATACCTCAGAAACTGCTTGAATGTACTCTGGCTCGTTTGGAAAACGGCACTTTAAATCTTCAATTACCTTAGATGCAATCATATTAGTATTTATTAAATGGTTGTTTTAATCCAACGGATATTGTTTTCTTTATTTTTATTTCGGTTGCAAAAATAAAGATAAAAATGTAAACCGCAAACAATTTTAAAAGAAAAATATCAAAAATGCGACATTTTCTTATAAATTGCACAAAAATTGCATAAAAATGTCACTTTTATTTCTTTTTCAGTGACTGATAGACAGGAATGAAGACGAATGCTCCAGAAAGCAATATCGTGACAATAACAGGACCATTAATAACTTCGGCATTAACTATTACCAAGAAGCAGAGAGCCATCCACATGAGGACGATGAAAGAAATCTGAACTTTAGAAAGAGGTCTTTTCATTGTTCTAACACCTTATTATATTATATAAATCTTAATTAAATGCATAAAAAGCTTAACAATCAGTCTTCAAATGTACATTAAATCGATGAATTTATTTAAATTTGTAGCTGAAAAATCACTATTGGAAGCTAATTTATGTTCAAATACCTCACCATCATCCTGTTGCTGTTCCTACAGTTACCTCTTTTCGGGCAGAGCCAGAAAGCCACTCCACGACGCGGTGAAGGTATTACCACATTCCTCATACGTATGGGAAGACCAGGACCTTCTTATTACCAGCAATTTTTGGAACTTAACAAGGATAAACTCCGCGGAAAGGAAGAGCTTCTGCTTGGAGTAAGTTATCTGATTCCCGACAAGAGAGGGCAGACAAACACCACCGCCAGCAATCAGACTGCCACCAAAGAACAAAAACCTGCCACGACGGAAGACCTAGGTACATTTAACGAACCGCTATTTGGCACAAAACTGGCAAAAGGCAAGATAGAAAGTCATAAACTGAAAGGTGCATGTTTCTATGTAGTAAGCGGACATGGTGGTCCTGATCCTGGAGCCATCGGAAGAGTAAGTAACCATGAGTTACATGAAGATGAATATGCATATGATGTAGTTCTAAGGTTGGCACGTGACTTAATGCAAGAAGGTGCTGAAGTGCGCATTATCATTCAAGATGCAAGAGATGGTATCCGTGATGATCAATACTTGAGCAATAGTAAGCGCGAAACCTGCATGGGTACCTCTATCCCACTAAACCAGACAGAGCGATTAAAGCAACGCTCTGACAAAATCAATTCCCTCTATGAGCAGGACAAAAAGAAGTACAAATATTGCCGTGCCATTTTCATCCACGTGGATAGTCGCAGCAAACGCGAGGAAACAGACGTATTCTTCTATCATGCAGACGGTAGCCAAAAAGGACGTTCATTGGCCAAAACCATGCAACAACAATTCAAGGCCAAATATCAGCAACACCAACCTGGACGCGGATTTGGAGGCTCAGTAGGTCCACGAAGTCTATATGTACTCAGAAATACCAATCCTATTTCTGTGTTTGTTGAGCTTGGAAACATCCAGAACAATCATGACCAAAAACGCTTTGTGTTGAGTTCCAACCGTCAAGCACTTGCCAACTGGTTGCTTGAGGGGTTCATAAAAGATTTTGAGGACAACAAGTAATCATGAAAAGAGTAATATACATATTTATCTGTTTAGTACTGACTGCTTGCATGGGTTCTGGCATCTCCGAGGAAGACTTGTTGCATAATATCAATAGTACGCCGATGGTATATACTGTGGAATGCATGGCACAAACCTGTGTAGTGGAAAGATCTGACCTCTTCAGCAGTTTGCTTGGGCAGCGCACAGCTATTATTCCTGTAGAAGCAAATATCAAGGCGGGTATCGATCTATCCAAAGTGAATAATGTCAGAATTGCGGAAGGAAAAGCATACATTACTCTCCCCTCTCCCACTATTGAGATAGAAAGTACCAAAGTGCTTAATGACCAAATAGTCACTTCGGTGGGGCCTTTCCGTGCCAACTTCTCTGCTGACGAGCTAACAGAAATTGCCAGCAAAGGCAGAAATGCCATTGAGGAGAAACTCAATGAATACGACTTGATAGGTCCTGCCCAAGATCAAGCCGAGGCGATAATTACCAATATCGTTAGAAAAATGGGGTTGGAGCCAGTCTTTGAACGTCGCTCTGTTTATGAGGATCAAGAGCTGATACGGTTTGTAAAAACAAATCAATAATCATGGAAGAGAAACTGGAACATAGGGAGCAGCAACGGAAGAAAATCTTCAGATGGGTGATTACCATTTCCATCGTACTGATGATCTGCCTGTTCTTTAGAGCACAACGGAACAACCTCTTCCGTCTTTACAACTATTTATTCATGCCTCGCACAGAATTTGGGCATATTCAAATCACAGATTTGTCGAAGGCGGCTAAACTCAAGGTTTTGTCTATATATAAAGAAGTTATCATCAGTCAATATCGCCAAGAACGAGGCTTCTTGTTTAGCCAAAATGAATACCAGATTCACTCTATCTATCCTGGACGTATAGATATAGGCTTCGACTTAACCAAATGCGAAGACAACTGGATTGTTACTGACGGAGATACAGTCATTGTATCTTTACCACCTGTAGAGATACTAAATAAAGATGCATGGTACATAGACGAAACCAAAAAACAGACTCCGATAGAGGATGGGACATGGACTACTGCTGACTATAACATGATGGCCCAAAGGGCCAACGCACTAATAAGACGCACCTGCGAGTTGGAGGATTGTTATAAACAGGCAGAGACTCAAGGTTTCAAGGTAGTGAGCAATTTACTCAAAACTTTTGGTTATACGAACCTGAAAATAGACATTAAGCCACGAAACAGCTATAAACCCTACCACATCGTGGATGCAGATGCAACAAAATACGTCAATCCCTATCAGTTCTATATAGGAACTAATGGAGACCACTATATTCATTTCAGCAATGGTGCCAACCTGCATTATGCAGGAGACTTCACACAAGAAGAATTACTTTCTTTTATTGATTTATTCAATCAATTCACGATAGATGAACCGATTAGACTTTGGAACATTCAGAAACAAGGAAGTATAATCTCTATTCATATAACACAAGGGATACCCTATGGCGCCACACCAATAACTATACTGGCTCAGGACGTGGATCAAAGCAAAATCATCAGAATTAAGAATGCTGCTGCTATGATTTGTCCTAAGAAACAAATCTCCATCTCTATCTTAGACAGAAATGGAGAAACCTTAAGAGAATTTCATTAGAAATTATTTCTCCTTTGCTACATCCTCAGTATTTTCAGCAGGCTCTTCAAAATCAGTCAAGCCATTATCGACCAATAGATTATACCACTGAACCAGTTTGCGAATGTCTGAAGTATGTACGCGATCACGGTCGAAATTAGGAAGAACCTCCTGTAAATAAGCTCTCAACTCCTCGTTGCCAGCTTTCTTTACATCCATAGCTATCTTCGCCCCGTTCTCCTTTGTCTGGATAGATTTGAACACTTGTCTCAATGGAATATCTTCTTCGTCTGTATACATAGCAATATCACCTAATGAAATAATTTTCTCACTTCCATATGCAGGCATACGGCGTTTGTCAAGAAGGGACTCCACAATAATCATATTTTTTCCCTGTGAAACCATTTTGAACAAACCAGGTTTGCCAGAGATTGCTAAAATCGAATTCAACATAGTTTTACATTATTATTTATTATATTATCAAATTTGTAAACAGATTTCAAAGATATATATTATTTTTTAAACAGCGAAGTTATAACATGACAAACCTGCGGAATAAGTGGCGTATTCTCATCATTGTTTATCACAAAATCTGCCTTCTCTTTTTTTTCATCCTCATTCATTTGTCTAGCTATCCTGTTTTGAACAGATTTACGAGAAGCTCCATCTCTTTGCATAGCACGCTCAAAACGGGTCTCTAAAGAAGCTGTGACCGCAACAACCCTTTCCACAACATCCTGGAAACCAGCTTCAATAAGGATGGCAGATTCAATACCACAAGCCATATAACCAGATTTCTCTTGTTTTTTTACCCATATTAAAAAATCCTCCTTGACAACTGGATGTATGATGTTATTTACTTTCAAAGTATGTTCCTCACAACTGAAAAGCCATGAAGCAAGAACGGATTTATTTAGACTTCCATCATCAGCATAGACATCCTTTCCAACCAATTCCGTAAGATGAGTGCGAATACCTTCATTTGTTATGGTCAATCGTTTTGATTCCTTATCGGAATCATAAACAGGGATGCCCATAACCCGAAACAGTTGGGAAACCATACTTTTCCCGCTTCCAATTCCACCTGTAATTCCCAACCTAATCATTATTCTCAGAGCTATCAATATGTTCTATTAGGAAATCCACTTGAGCAGGATTGAAGCGAATATTAGTTGCTCCTTTAGGAATATTACGCAAGCGAACAGAGTACTTTTGATTACCCAGCTTCATCAAATCCTCATATGAGACAAAGATATGGAAATCATCTGAAGTTAAGTCATTATATTGACGAAGTCCACACTGGAAGGTAATGGCGACTTTAGAGGGGAAAGAACGCAACTGTTTATCGGGAGGAAAGTTGATGCCATGAAGCTCCACTTCCACCGTTTTCTCTGTATACATATCTACCGCCAATGTCAATGTGGATACATCAGGGACGATCTTTGCGCCACGAGCAGATTTCAAGTGCACTTCCTTACGTAGTGTATCATCTATCCCACGAAACTCTTGTGGCTCCATATAAGCAGCTTTAATAGTATCAAGCAAGGCCAATGGAGCATAGACATGCACAGAATCTGGGGTAAAAATGGTATCAGAAAGATAGTGGCGAGGTCCTGCTGTAGCCATACCTTGAAAACGAACAGGTACCAACTTTGCCTGTCCAGTAGAATAAAAATAATCTAAGGTATCTGGAGTGACTGAAACCACCTGAGTAGATGAACTCAGTTGGCTAGTTATCATTTTAGAAAAAGAAGAAGAGGGAATTTGTACATGGTTACCTTCTCCTGCAACAAAATCTATATTAAGTGGAGAAAACACTTTGCCCATGATATAATTAAAAAGCAAGGTTCCCTTATCACGCACATGTACCTTGACTGAAGAAACAGGATCTGAAGTGATGACCACATCGTCTGGGACATCCCTTAGACGGACAGGAATGGTAATATCAGTCTCATATTCATTATCCAAAGTTTGGATAAGCCAAAAACCAGCAGCCACAAATATAAAGAACAAAAATAGAAAAAACTCCCTGCTCTGTTTGCTTAGCAGGAAGTTCCATAAACCACGGGAAAACTTCAGATAAGCATGCTTTATGTCCCTACGTTCTGACATCAGCCTTCCTGTTTATTTAACAGCCTGCGTAGCATTAGCATCTGAAGCATCTGCAAAGATAGAGTTCTTATCAATGCGGATTCTCACATTACGGTCAATTTCAAGAATAATGTCGTTGTCATTGATTTCTTTGATAATACCATGAATACCACCTGCAGTTACTACCGACTGGTTTATTTGCAGTTGCTTACGAAAATTGTTTATTTCTTTCTGTTTCTTATTTTGTGGACGAATCATAAAGAAATACATGATGGCAAACATGGCGATAAGCATTATCCACATCATCATGCCATTATCAGCACCCATTGCTTGAAGCATCAATAAATTCAGAAGTGTCATATTCAAAACAAATTAAAGATTTATAATTATCATCAGAATTTCTTAAGCAGTTTCCCTTGGTCTTGCAACATCAATACCACTCCATCGAGCGTCCCATTAACGAAAGAACCGCTCTTATGAGTACTATAGTTCTTTGCTAACTCTACATACTCATTCAAGGTAACACTCAATGGAATATTTGGGAAACTAAGCATCTCTGCGACAGCCACCTGCATAATAATAATATCCATCAGTGCTAAGCGGTCGAACTCCCAATTGCGTGTATTTTCCTCAATCATTTTACGGTATTCTTCTCCATTGAGAATGCTTCTACGGAATAAACGAATGGCGAATTCACGGTCTTCATCATCCTTAAATTCAGGCTGCAGTGGTTGATCTGCGCCATTTGCTTCTTCAAACTTCTTAATCGTTTTCAGGATAAACGTATCTACAGTAGCTTTATCATCATTCCAATATAGACTCTGCTCTTCGAGAAGGGATTCAATGTCCTCATTAACCATAATAAAATTCTTATAAATTTTACGCCACAACTCACGATCGGCCTCATAGGTAGTCACCCCTTCTGTCAAATACTCATTGAAAATGTCACTTGTAAAAATAGTATCAAACAGATTCCTCACTAACGTACTATCATTATCCCACGTACGTTTCTGATTAGACACATAGTCCACCAGTTGCCTATTAACTTCCAACTGACGTATGAATTTATTTTCTACTAATGCTGTCAGTTTTGTCTTTGTGACATCATCTAGGTTAAGACGGGAATCCAATTTACGTTGTGCATAATTGGCCACTGCCACCATCAGCATCAATAGATAATTATAAAGGTCATAGGCTTTAGAAAGGCTAAAAAGTAATTCTTTTTCAGCGGCATCCAAGTTCTTGCTACCATTCTGGTAATAAGCATACACAATCTGTATAATCTTAATACGGATGAGAACGCGGTTAATCATATCAAAGGTGTTTATAATTTTGTTTGCAAAATTAGCTATTTCTGATGACAAAATCATAATGCAACGCATTTTTTTTGCTCTCGTAAAGATTTATCTTACGTTTTTATTGACATATTCAAAAAAAATCATGATATTTGACATTTGAATCATAAAAACGAAAGATTATGGAAGGACAGAAGAAAAAAAGTGTAGATGAAACAAGTGATAAGGACATCGTTTATTCACAAGCTGTCAAGGCAGGTAAACGAATCTATTATCTTGATGTCAAAAAAAGCAAGAAGGGTGAATTGTTCCTTGCCATCACCGAAAGTAAAAAAATTGTTCAAGGAGAAGGAGATAATGCTCAATTCTCTTATGAGAAACACAAGATTTTCATTTATAAAGAAGACTTCGAGAAGTTCTCAGAAGGTCTTAAAGATGTCTTGAATTATATTTATCAACGTCAAGCTCCTGAAAGTCCTACATCAACAAAAGTAGTAAAAGATGTGGAAGGAAATGAGCCTATCATCTCAGATGAGATAAAGATAGATATCGATTTTTAGTAAATATTCATTGCAAAATAAAAAAAAAGCAGTACTTTTGCACCGCTTTTTCAAAACACCCTTGCAACTATTATAATACGAAGTTGCAAATGTGCGATGGTGAATTAAGCAAGAACTTAATTTTAGAGTAACACAAAAATTTTAAAGAATGAAAACATTTGAATTGAACGGAACTGCAAGAACTATTGCAGAGCGCTCTTCTGAGCAAGCAAGAGCTTTGAAGGCTATTCGTAAGGACAATGGTGTACCATGCGTACTCTATGGCGGTGGGAAGAACATCAACTTCACAGTAAAGGCTGATGATTTACGTAAGTTGGTTTACACTCCTCACATTTATGTAGTGAATCTGACTATCGATGGTGAGCTTCACACAGCTATCATGAAGGAACTCCAGTTCCATCCTGTAAAGGACAATATCCTTCATATTGATTTCTTGGAGATCAGTGAGCAGAAGCCTATAGTTATGGAAGTACCTGTGAAACTTCAAGGTTTGGCAGAAGGCGTAAAGGCTGGTGGTAAGTTACAGCAGCAGATGCGCAAACTGAAAGTAAAGGCATTATACAAAGACATTCCAGAGATTCTGACCGTTGACGTTACCACTTTGGGCTTAGGCAAGTCTATCAAAGTTGTTGACCTCAGCTATGATGGTCTGGAGCTCATCAATCCTAAGTCTGCCGTTGTCTGCATGGTGAAGGCTACACGTGCCGCTATGCAAGCTGCGCAGTCTTAAAGAGTAAGTCTTTTCGTCTTATATACGGATGGTTCGCTACGCTGATGCAAATCAGCAGAGTGTTACCATCCGTAATTTATTTAGTATAATGGTATTATGAAATACTTGATTGTAGGATTAGGGAATATAGGACCTGACTATCATGAAACGAGACATAACTCTGGCTTTATGGTAGTGGACCGACTTGCTTCAGCGGCAGGTCTGACATGGGAGGACAGGCGTTATGGATTCGTCACTACCCTCAGCATTAAGGGACAGCAACTGGTATTACTCAAGCCATCTACCTTCATGAACCTCAGCGGTAACGCTGTGAGATACTGGATGCAGAAAGAAAACATTCCATTAGAACGTCTTTTGGTGATCGTGGATGATTTTGCCCTTCCTACAGGCGCCTTACGTCTAAAACCTAAAGGGAGCGATGGTGGACACAATGGGCTAAGAAACATAGCAGACGTACTAGGAACACAGGAATTCGCACGCTTGAGATTCGGCATAGGCAATGAATTCCCAAGAGGTGCTCAAGTAGATTATGTACTCAGTGGATTCACGGATGAAGAGTGGGAGATTCTCCCAAAACGTTTGGACCTAGCTGGGGAGATGGTGAAAAGTTTCTGTTTGGCTGGCATTACCATTACGATGAACCAATATAATAAAAAGTAAAGATGGAGGCTAGAATCGATAAATGGCTATGGGCTGTACGTATCTTTAAGACTAGAAGCATTGCTGCAGATGCTTGTAAAATGGGACGTGTGGGTATCAATGGCACACAAGTAAAGGCGTCACATAACGTGAAGGTCAATGATGTGGTACAAGTACGCAAGCCTCCTATTACCTACTCTTTCAAAGTGCTGCAAGCCATAGAGAAACGCGTAGGAGCCAAGCTCGTTCCTCAAATGTTGGAAAATGTCACTACACCAGACCAGTTGGAATTGTTAGAAATGAGCAAGATCAGTGGGTTTATGAACAGAGCTAAAGGTACAGGGCGTCCAACGAAGAAAGACCGTCGTCAACTTGATGAATTTACAGCACCTGAGTTTATGGACGACTTTGATTTTGATTTTGATGATAATGATGAAGAATTATAGATTATGGCAGAGAATATCATAAAATGGGGTATTATTGGTTGCGGTGAGGTAACCAAATACAAGAGTGGTCCTGCATTCAGTAAAATAGCCAATTCAGAAGTGGTAGCCGTCATGAGCAGGGATCTGTCCAAGGCGGAGGCCTATGCTAAAGACCGCGGCATACCTAAATGGTTTGACGATGCCCAGTCTTTAGTGAACGACCCAGATGTAAATGCAGTGTATATAGCTACTCCCCCATCCTCTCATGCCACTTTCGCTATCATGTCCATGAAATCTGGAAAGCCTTGCTACATAGAGAAACCAATGGCTGGCAGCTATGAAGAATGCAGTCGCATTAATCGTATTTCTGAAGTGACAGGAGTCCCTTGTTTCGTGGCTTACTATCGTCGTTATCTGCCCTACTTTCAGAGAGTAAAGCAGATGATAGATGATGGGACGATTGGCAATATTTTAAATATACAACTACGTTTTGCTGTTCCTCCACGCGATCTTGATTATAATAAGGAGCAATTACCTTGGCGTCTGCAACCTGACATTTCGGGTGGTGGCTATTTCTATGATTTGGCTCCACATCAGATAGACATGATCCAGTACATTTTCGGCATTATCATCGATGTACAAGGGTATAAGAGCAACAGAGGGCACCTCTATGAAGTGGAGGACAATCTGAGTGCTTGTTTCCGATTCGAAAGTGGATTGGTTGGTAGTGCATCTTGGAGTTTTGTGGCTCATGATTCTGCACGAAACGATCGCATAGAGGTGGTGGGAGACAAAGGCATGATTTGCTTCTCAGTCTACACCTACGACCCTATTGAAGTCTATACAGAAAATGGACGCATAGAGATTCCTGTAGAGAACCCCACCTATGTCCAACAGCCTATGATTCAGCGTGTAGTGGATCACTTGCTTGGGAAAGCAGAATGTTGCTGTAAAGGAGAATCCGCCACACTGACCAACTGGGTGATGGATAAAATCCTCGGAAAGATCTAGGCTTAGTGGGATTCACCTGCATAGGTGATATCTCCTCTTTCAACGACATTATACACATCACGTTTTTCACCCACGATCCAGATTACGTCACCTTCAGAGAAGGGTTCGCGGATATTTGGAGCATGGAGTGCCTCATCACCACGTTCCACACCCGCAATAAGACAATGGTACTTGTCGCGAATGCCAGTTTCAGGAGGAGTAAGACCCAAGAACGGAGAATCTGCATCTACCTCAAACTGTTTTAAGATCATCTCACTGCGCTCTATCAAATCCTCATCAATCACCGCTGAAGCATTAATCAATTCTTCTCCAAACAGTTCAAGTTCTTTGTCAGTTCCTAATGCCGTAATTCTATCGAATGGATAGAGCCTGGTTTGTGCTCTAGGAATATTAATTCTACGTTTTCCTCGCAAGATAGACACCACCTGCACCCCATATTTCTTCCCAAAGTTTAATTCTGCTAAAGTCTGTCCTGCCCATGTTGTTTCACCTGGCAATTCATAATCTGCAAGATGCAAATCCCTGGATAGTAATCTTCCCGCATACTCAGGTTTTTTCTCACCCATATACTCTGCCTTTATCTCTCTTGAGCGCAAATTCTTGAAGAAAGTACGCTCAATCATGATACTCTGTTTCTTTAATCCTCTAGAGAGTATCATGCCTACAATCAGCAACAGGGCAATGCCAAACAGCAGACCAGCAGAGAGTTCGACTAGCTCTGTAAACACGAACATGATAAAGGCCACAGCTATCAAGACACGGATAAATACAGTAGCAACCAATGGTAAACGATTGGCACGTGAATGCCAGAGGGACTTGAATTCCTCTGAATGGTTTTTCTTAATCATGATGGCCCTCAAGAACGGAGAGAGCACTGCGACCGTGAGCACTGCCATAAGCAGATTTCCCCAAAAACCTGGTATCCAATTCTGGCATATTGGTGTTACAAACCTCAAGGAGATAATGACGATAGCTATACATATAATGGAATAGATGACAGTATTTCTGACCATCGCCAAAATCAGTTTACGCCAAACACTTTCACTATTAACCGTACGCGTACTGGAGGTATAGTTTGCCAATGTCCTGCGCATCTTCTTAGGCAAATGAGCCTCAGCATACTCAGAAGCCGGTTCTGCCAATCGTATCATATAAGGTGTCAGGAAGGTAGTTATCACAGAGACTGCCACCACTATAGGATAGAGGAAATCACTGGTAACTCCCAGAGACACACCAAGTGAAGCTATGATGAATGCAAATTCACCAATCTGTGTCAGACTGAAGCCACATTGCATGGCTGTCTTGAGCGACTGTCCTGACAGTACCACGCCCAAAGTTCCAAAAGTGGCCTGTCCCAAAATCACCGTAAGGGTAATGACAATGATAGGAACAATGTAAGTAACGATCATCGCAGGATCTACCATCATACCCACAGAAACGAAGAAGATAGCGCCGAACAAGTCTTTGACAGGTTTTACTAAGTGATCGATATGCTCTGCCTCCACCGTTTCTGCTAAAATAGAACCCATCATAAAAGCACCAAATGCTGGAGAGAAACCCGCCAAAGCTGCCATTACCACCATGAGGAAGCAGAGGCCCAAAGAAACGATCAGCATGGTTTCATCGCCCATCAGTTTGCGGGTTTTGCGAAGTAATAAAGGAACAATATAAATACCCACCACAAACCACAGAATCAAGAAGAACACCAATTTGGCAATGCTCCAAAGCATTTCCATCCCCTCAAAGTTGCTGCTTACTGCCATCGTAGAAAGCATTACCATCAGCACAATTGCCAAAATATCTTCAAGTATTAAGATGCTGAGTACCAGACCCGTGAACTGCTTCTTGCGAATTCCAAGATCATCGAAAGCCTTGTAAATGATGGTAGTTGATGACATCGCTATCATACCACCAAGGAAGATACTATCCATACGACTCCATCCGAAGGCTGTTCCCACTGTAACACCCGCAATAATCATGCAGAAGATGATGGTAAGAGCAGCGATGACTGCCGAACCTCCTACTTTCATGATTTTCTTGAAACTAAACTCCAAGCCAAGAGCAAAAAGCAAGAAAATCACACCAATGTCTGCCCAGGTATGCACGCTCTGGGTATCGACTACAGAAGGCAAGAATCCCAGATGTGGACTAGCCATGAAGCCAGCCACAATATACCCCAATACCAGAGGTTGTTTCAGCCTCTTAAAAAGTAAGGTCATGAGACCTGCATATACCAATATCACAGCCAAGTCGGCTATCAACGGAGCTAATTCTGACATATCCTATCCTTAAATTTTAATGGCAAAATTACAAAAAGATAAATATACCATCAAATCTTTTTCTACTAATTTACCAGATTGTCCAATCGATGTATTGCACCAACTTTTTTTTCTTAACTAGGAAAAATTTTTTTCTTAGTTAGGAAAAAATATTTTCTGTGCGTAGCTTAAAAAAAGCATCACACAAAGAGTAAAAAAAGTAGGAAATAACGACAGATTTTGTTAAGTATTTTTTGCAGATATTCGGCAGAATTTAGTAACTTTGCATCATAAATGTATAGCTATTTCAATAAACGTTTAATTAATATACTAAAACAATGAAAATTTCACACATTGAGCATCTGGGTATCGCTGTTCCCAGCATCGAGAAGGCCCTGCCTTATTTCGAGAACGTATTAGGTCTGAAGTGTTATAACATCGAGGTAGTTGAAGACCAGAAGGTTAAGACTGCTTTCCTGAAAGTCGGTGAAGTGAAGTTAGAGCTGCTGGAGCCAACAAGCCCAGAGAGCACCATCGCCAAGTTCATTGAGAAGAACGGTGGCCGTGGCGGTATGCATCACTTGGCATTCTGCATTGAAGACGGTGTGGCCAATGCATTGGCAGAGGCAGAAGGCTTGGGCATTGCCCTGATTGACAAGGCTCCACGTAAGGGTGCCGAAGGTCTGAATATCGCATTCCTGCATCCAAAATCAACTGCAGCTGTACTGACAGAGCTTTGCGAGAATCCTAACAAATAATCATAAAATCATATAGACACACAATGAGTAAACAAGTTGAAAAGATTAAAGAGCTTATTGAGCTTCGTGCTAAGGCTCGTTTAGGCGGTGGCGATAAGGCTATCGAGAAGCAGCATGCTAAAGGTAAGTACACTGCTCGTGAGCGCATCACTATGCTGCTCGACGAAGGCAGTTTCGAGGAAATCGACATGTTTGTGGAGCACCGTTGCACCAACTTCGGTCAGGACAAGAAGCATTTCTTGGGTGACGGTGTGGTAACCGGTTGCGGTACTATCGACGGTCGTCTGGTGTATGTTTTCGCACAAGACTTCACCGTATTCGGCGGTTCTCTCTCTGAGACTATGGCACAGAAGATCTGCAAGGTGATGGACCTCGCTATGCGCATGGGTGCTCCTTGCATTGGCATCAATGACTCTGGCGGTGCCCGTATTCAGGAGGCTGTGAACGCTTTGGCTGGCTATTCTGAGATTTTCCAGCGCAATATCCTGGCTTCAGGTGTGGTTCCTCAGATTTCTGGTATCTTTGGCCCTTGCGCAGGTGGTGCTGTGTATTCTCCTGCACTGACCGACTTCACCATCATGATGGAAGGCACTTCATACATGTTCCTGACTGGTCCTAAGGTTGTAAAGACCGTGACTGGCGAGGATGTGAACGAAGAGAATTTGGGTGGTGCCAGCGTACACTCCACAAAGAGTGGCGTGACACACTTTACTGCACAGACTGAGGAAGAGGCTCTGGCTCTCATCCGTAACCTCATCAGCTATATTCCACAGAACAACATGGAAGAGCCTCCTTACAAGCCAACTGACGACCCAATCGATCGTCTGGAGGACTCTCTGAATGAGATTATCCCTGATAATCCTAACCAGGCATACGACATGTACGAGGTGATCAGCGCCATCGTGGACAACGGTCAGTTCCTGGAAGTTCACAAGGACTATGCAAAGAACATCATCGTAGGTTTCGCACGCATGAACGGTATCAGCGTAGGTGTAGTAGCCAACCAGCCTAAGGCTATGGCAGGTGTGCTCGATTGCAACGCTAGCCGCAAGGGTGCCCGCTTCGTTCGCTTCTGCGACGCCTTCAACATTCCATTGGTAACATTGGTTGACGTTCCTGGATTCCTCCCAGGTACTGGTCAGGAGTACAACGGTGTGATTCTGCATGGTGCTAAGTTGCTCTACGCTTATGGTGAGGCTACAGTGCCAAAGGTAACCGTTACATTGCGTAAGTCATATGGTGGTTCTCACATTGTGATGAGCTGCAAGCAGCTGCGTGGTGACATCAACTATGCATGGCCAACCGCTGAGATCGCCGTGATGGGTGCATCAGGTGCTGTGGCAGTACTCTTCGCCAAGGAAGCTAAGGAGAAAGAAGATCCTAAGGCATTTATGGCTGAGAAGGAAGCCGAGTATCAGAAGTTGTTCGCTAACCCATACAATGCAGCCAAGTACGGCTACATCGATGACGTTATCGAACCTCGCAACACTCGTTTCCGCGTAATCCGCGCTTTGCAGCAACTGAGAACTAAGAGACAGGAGAATCCTGCTAAGAAGCATGGTAATATTCCATTGTAATTTTTACTTAAGACCAACAAGTTTATGAAGAAAATTAATTTTGGAATAATTCTTTCGCTCGCACTGGTATTCAGCCTGTCGTCTTGCCGCCAGCTTTCAACCAGCAGCAAGGTACTCATCAACGAAGTGATGATGGACAATGAGACCAGCGCCACTGATGAGTATGGTGACCACCCTGCATGGATTGAATTATTCGTTAAATATTATGGACCTATCGATGTGGCAGGCTACGTAATCGAGGTAGAGCCTAAGGGCGAACCAGCCGTAAGTTACCACATCCCTAAGGGTGACGTGATCACGAAGGTTCAGCCTCGCCAACACATTGTGTTCTGGGCCGATGGCCAACCAAATCGTGGTACATTGCATACTAACTTTACGCTGAATCCTGAAAAGTTCACTACCATCCGCCTTTACAACTCCAACCTCGACAAGATTGACGAAGTGGAAATTATGGGTGGTTCACTGAAGGCTGATCAGGCTTATGGTCGTAAAGATGCTACTTACACAGAACTGGGTGCAGAGAACTGGGAAGTAAAGGATAGCTCTGACGGTAATCCTAACACCTATGTGACTCCAGGTTCCGCCAATCGTGTGATAGATCTGAATGCCAAGCAGGAGAACTTTGCAAGGCAGGATCCTTCAGGTATTGGTATGGCTCTGACCGCTATGACCGTGGTATTCTCTTGCTTGCTGCTGTTGTTCGTTGCTTTCAAGTTCGTAGGCAAGACATCAGTACGCATGGCTCAGCGCAATGCCATCGCTGCCAAGGGCGGTAATCCTGACATAGCTGATATGAAGACTGCTATGGCAAAGGAGAACCAGACACCTGGAGAAGTATTCGCCGCCATTGCTATGGCACTGCATGAAGAAATGGAAGACGTGCACGACACGGAGGAGACTGTGATTACTCTCAACATGGAGGATCATCAATTGTCTTCACCTTGGAGTTCCAAGACCCTGCTGATGCGTCGTACACCTATTAGAAAAAGATAAATTCATAATATTTTAGACAATGAAAGAATATAAATATACTATCAACGGAAACAAATATAACGTAACCGTTGGCGATATTGAAGGCAACAAGGTTCACGTTGAAGTGAACGGCACTCCTTACGACGTGGAGATGGAAAATGCTCCAGCTCCTAAGAAGGTGATTCGCCCAGTAGTGGCAGCACCTGCAGCTAAGTCTGCTCCTGCACCAACCACCAAGGTAGAGAAGCCAGCAACCAAGGCAGGCAAGAACGCTATCAAGTCACCTCTGCCAGGTGTGATCCTGCAGATCAAGGTGAACGTAGGCGATGAGGTGAAGCGCGGACAGGTACTGATGATTCTGGAAGCCATGAAGATGGAGAACAACATTCCATCAGATCGCGATGGAAAGGTTGTAGCTATTAATGTAAGCAAGGGCGACTCTGTCCTTGAGGGTACTGACCTTATTGTAATTGAGTAAAGATTATGGGTGAATTTTTAAATTTCTTAGGTAATAACCTCCTCGATTTCTGGAACTATACCGGATATGCCAATGCTACAGCCGGTCACTTCGCCATGATCGTGGTAGGTTTGATCTTCATCTACCTGGCCATTACCAAGGAATTTGAGCCCATGTTGCTCGTTCCAATCGGTTTTGGTATCTTGGTAGGTAATATCCCTTTCAACCTCGATGCAGGCTTGAAGGTGGGTATCTATGAAGACAATTCAGTGTTTAACATTCTGTATAGCGGTGTGACCAACGGCTGGTATCCACCACTTATCTTCCTGGGCATTGGTGCCATGACGGACTTCTCCGCCCTGATATCCAATCCGAAGTTAGTGGTAATCGGAGCAGCTGCTCAGTTTGGTATCTTTGGTGCCTATATGCTGGCATTGCTGTTGGGATTTACCCCACAGCAGGCAGGTGCAATTGGTATCATTGGTGGTGCCGACGGCCCTACAGCTATCTTCCTCTCGTCTAAGTTGGCACCAAACCTGATGGGTGCTATCGCTGTGGCTGCCTATTCATACATGGCATTGGTGCCTGTGATTCAGCCGCCTATCATGCGTCTGCTCACCACCAAGAAGGAACGCGTCATCCGCATGCGTCCTCCACGTGCCGTGTCAAAGACAGAGAAGGTTATCTTCCCTATCGTAGGTCTGTTGCTGACAGCTTTCTTGGTTCCTTCAGGTCTGCCACTGTTGGGTACGTTATTCTTTGGTAACTTACTGAAAGAAAGTGGTGTAACCCGTCGTCTGGCTGAGACTGCACGTAACCAGTTGATTGATGTGATCACGATCCTGTTGGGCTTCACCGTAGGTGCTTCTACGCAGGCTTCTGAGTTCATCACAGTGAACTCTCTGCTGATCTTCGCACTGGGTGCTATCTCCTTCGTGATTGCCACTGCTTCTGGTGTTATTTTCGTGAAGTTGTTCAACCTCATCCTGCCAAAGAACAACCAGATCAACCCATTGATTGGTAACGCTGGTGTATCTGCAGTGCCCGATGCAGCACGTATCTCTCAAAACGTTGGTTTGGAATACGACCCAACCAACTACTTGTTGATGCACGCTATGGGTCCTAACGTAGCAGGTGTGATTGGTTCTGCTGTGGCAGCCGGTGTGCTCCTCGGATTCTTGATCTAAAAGAACGTTTATATAACGTTATATATAAAAAAGGTGGGGAAATATTTCTTTCTCCACTTTTTTTTATAATTTAGTGCCATAAAAATATAAACTATTAAACAATGAAAAAGGCACTCTCTTTATTCGGAGCTTTAATGCTCTCTTTAGGCAGCCGTGCAGCTGTCAATGTGGACAAGATTGATCCCCCCTTCTGGTATGTCGGCATGCAGGACCATGAGCTACAACTGATGGTCTACGGGGAGGATATTGCCAATGCGGAAGTATCCGTGAATTATCCAGGAGTGGCGCTTAGCAGCACTGTTCGTCTGGAAAGCAACAATTATCTACTGGTATATCTCACCCTGAGTGCAGATACCCAACCAGGTAAAATGCCTATCACCTTCACTCAGGGTAAGAAGAAGGTAACGCAGGACTATGAGTTGAAAGCTCGCGCCAAGAAAGGTTCTGAGCACTATGGATTCGATGCCAGTGACGTGCTCTATCTGCTCATGCCCGATCGCTTTGCCAATGGCAATCCGCAGAACGACCAACTGCCAGGACTTTCTCCCTACAAGGTGGACCGTTCAGAGCCAAGCAGTCGGCATGGAGGCGACCTGAAGGGTATTCAGGATCATCTGGACTACTTTACTGACTTAGGTGTCACAGCACTCTGGTTCACGCCTGTTTTGGAGAACAGCATGGAAGGTGGTTCCTATCATGGCTATGCCACTACCGACTACTACAAAGTAGACCCACGCTTTGGCACCAACGAGGAATATCGTGAGCTTATCAATGAAGCCCATCGTCGTGGCATCAAGGTGGTGATGGATATGATCTTCAACCACTGTGGTTCTGAGCATCCTTGGCTCAAGGACATGCCAAGCAAGGATTGGTTCAACCACTCCGACTATCAGACCAACTATGTGCAGACCAGTTATGAGCTGACTTCACACGTAGATCCTTACACCTCACAGCGCGACTTTGACTACATGGCCAATGGCTGGTTTGTACCTACCATGCCCGACCTTAATCAGCAGAATCCTCACGTGATCCGTTACCTGCAGCAGAGCAGCATGTGGTGGGTTGAATTTGCCGATATCGATGGCATCCGCATGGACACCTACCCCTATGCCGACTATGACGCCATGAGTGGTTGGATGAAAGCCATCAACACGGAATATCCTAACTTCAACGTAGTGGGTGAATCTTGGAACATTGAACCTGCCTACACCGCTTGGTGGCAGATGGATAGCAAACTCTCTGCTCCACGCAATAGCTACCTCAAGACTGTGATGGATTTCAGTTTCTGGGATAAGATCAACCAGGCGAAGAAAGACACAGAAGGCAATGGTGGACTGCATCGTATCTACAATAACTTCGTGTACGACTTCCTCTACCCTAACCCAGCCTCTGTGCTCACGTTTATCGAGAACCACGATACCGATCGCTTCCTAGAAGAGGGGCAGGACATTGCTGCCCTGAAGCAAGCTGTCACACTGCTGCTCACCACCCGTCGCATCCCACAACTTTATTATGGTACTGAGGTGATGCTCAATGGCGTAAAAGCCATTACCGACGGCTATGTACGCAAGGACTTTCCTGGCGGATGGCAAGGCGATACACAGAACGCCTTCACTGCTGCTGGTCGCACGGCCATTCAGAACGAGAGCTACAATTTCTACAAGACGTTGCTCCACTGGAGAAAGGGTAATGAGGTGATCAGTAAGGGCAGCATGATTCACTTCCAAGTGCAGCATGGTGTCTATGTCTATGCCCGCCAATACCAAGGCAAGACCGTCCTCGTGATGCTCAATGGTACCAACAAAGCTGTTGACCTCCCACTCTCCTACTATCAGGAGTTGCTGAAAAATGTTCGCAGTGGCAAGGATATCCTCTCAGGTCGCACCATCCAGTTTGGTGAAACGCTGTCAATGGCCGCACGAGAGTCGCTGGTCATCGAGCTATAAGACAAAAAATACAGAAGAAGCCCCGACTCTAAAACGAGCCGGGGCTTCTTTTATTCTGCAAACGTCTGATATTACTGAGCCAACTTATTGTCAGAACCCAGCACGTCAGTAATCTTATGCTTGTACAGCTCAACCATCAAGTCGCGAGCAGGACCGCAGTACTTACGTGGGTCGAACTCACCTGGCTTCTCAGCAAATACCTTGCGAACAGCAGCAGTAAATGCCAAACGAGAGTCAGAGTCGATGTTGATCTTGCAAACAGCGCTGGCAGCAGCCTTACGCAACTGCTCCTCTGGAATACCTACTGCATCAGGCAACTTGCCACCGTTGGCGTTGATGATGTCCACATACTCCTGAGGAACTGAAGAAGAACCATGCAGCACGATTGGGAAACCTGGGAGCTGCTCCATGATAGCGTCGAGCACATCGAATGCCAATGGAGGAGGAACCAGACGACCAGTCTTAGGATCGCGTGTGCACTGCTCTGGCTTGAACTTGTAAGCACCATGAGAAGTACCGATTGAGATAGCCAAGCTATCTACACCAGTCTTAGAAGTGAAGTCGATCACCTCCTCAGGCTTTGTATAGTGAGACTCCTCAGCCTGAACCTCATCCTCAACACCAGCGAGAACACCAAGTTCACCCTCAACAGTCACGTCATACTTGTGAGCATACTCTACAACCTTAGCAGTCAGCTCAATATTCTTCTCGTATGGAAGTGAAGAACCGTCGATCATAACAGAAGAGAAACCAAAGTCTACGCAGCTCTTGCACAGCTCGAAGCTATCACCATGATCCAGGTGCAGAACGATTTCAGGATGCTCGCAACCGAGTTCCTTAGCATACTCTACAGCACCCTGAGCCATGTAACGCAGCAAAGTCTGGTTTGCATAGTTACGAGCGCCCTTAGATACCTGCAGGATAACCGGTGAACGCAGCTCTGAAGAAGCCTTGATAATAGCCTGCAACTGCTCCATGTTGTTGAAGTTGAATGCAGGGATTGCATAACCGCCATTGATAGCTCTGGCAAACATATCACGAGTGTTTACCAAGCCTAAATCTTTGAAATTTACCATTTTGTTTAATTATTTAGTGTATATTCAACAATATTCCGTAGCAAATTTAATCATAATTGCTGAATTATCACATACTTGAAGAAGAAAATATTAAGAAAAAGGGCAAAAGTTTTTTCTGTTTCAGATAAAAGCATTATCTTTGCGCTCTGAAAATAAAGACCATTACACATTTTTACCAAATATATAACTGATTAATAAATAAAAAAACATACTATTGATATGAAGAAAGACATTCATCCAAGCAATTATCGCCCAGTAGTATTCAAGGATATGTCCAATGGTGACATGTTCCTGTCACGTTCTACTTGCAAGACTTCAGAGACAGTTGAGTTCGAGGGCGAAACCTATCCAGTATTCAAGCTGGAAATTTCTAGTACCTCTCACCCATTCTACACAGGTAAGTCTAAGTTGGTTGACACCGCTGGTCGTGTAGATAAGTTCATGAGCCGCTACGGAAAGTATAAGAAGTAATCGTGTACAATAAGAGACAAAAAGGGGATATGCCGCTGCATATCCCCTTTTTTTATTATCCTATATAAGACTCTTTAATTTATGACAGACGTTTCAGTAATTCAATAAGCACATGCCAGATATCCTCAATGGTAGAAAGCTCCACACGCTCACTAGTAGAGTGCGGTTCCACGATACGCGGACCGATGCTGGCTATCTGAATGCCAGGGTAGTGCTCCACGAAGAAGCCTGCCTCTAGCACGAAGTGCATAGCCACCATGCGAGGACGCCATCCTAGCACATCAAGGAAGGTGTCGGAAGTCAGTTGCAGAAATGCTGACTGCTGATTCTCTTGCCAAGCGGGAGCAGACATTACTGTCTCACTCTTAGCGCCACAACTTTCAAAGACGTTGGCAATGTTACGACTTAATGCCTCCATATCCCTATCAATGAAACTTCGAGTGTGAGTAGATACGAAGATACACTCCTCTTCAGTCAGGACGCGCCCAACGTTGTTAGAAGTCTCCACTGTATCCTTCATCGTGTCACTCATCTTTACCACCCCTTGTGGAATCTGTTCCAAACATGTCATCAAGGCATCAATAGCCTCTGAATTAATAACCATCTTCTGTGAATCACACCTAGCAATGGTGCAATGCATACTAGGGTCACTATCTGAATACTTCTCATACAGCCATTTGTTAATCTTTTCTTCCTGCTGTTTCATGTATTCCGAAAGATCCTTTGAGGTGCATATGATGATTTCGGCAGAAGAGGCAATTGAGGCATTAGCTTCACCCGTATTGATTGAAGCCACAGCGAAGCTGCTTTCACGACGGATAGCAGCTAAGGCAGTCCATGTAGCCTTGACGGCACTACAGCGTCCTTTGTTGATATCTACTCCGGAGTGTCCACCTAATCCTCCCTCAAATAGGATGCGATACCAGCAACCATCGGGGGCAGGCTTGTGTTTCAAGGGGATACGATGAAACTGCAAGCAGGCTCCAGCCGCTCCAGTAGTGATAGTGTCATAGTCCTCAGAGTCAAGGTTGATGACCTTTCGACCTCTCAGAAAATCCTTGCTCAACCCAGAAGCTCCCGACATGCCATCCTCCTCGTTGGTGGTGGTAATCACCTCCAATGGACCATGCACAATATCATTGCTTTCCAATACGGCAAGAGCCATCGAGAGACCAATGCCATTGTCAGCACCCAAGGAAGTTCCACGAGCTTTCATCCATCCATTCTCTACGTAGGCATCGATAGGTGTATTGAGAGGATCACTCATACCCACACAAACCATGTCCATGTGGTTTAGCAGTACGATGGGTTCCGCCTCCTCATGACCAGGGGAAGCAGGCTTGCTAATGACCACACAATTCTCTGCATCGCGCTTATAAGCTAGATGCAAACGCTCTGCAAACTTACACAGATAGTCAGCCACACGCTCTTCGTGGTGAGACGGGCGGGGAATCTGATTCAGTTCCTTGAATATTTGGAACACACGTTCGGTAGTAGGTATCATTTCTGATGCGCTTACTTACAATCTAAAGTAGCAAATTATAGCTTACTCCCACTCGATAGTGCCTGTTGGTTTTGGAGTGAGGTCATACAGCACACGATTCACGCCAGGAACCTCTGTGATAATGCGCTGGGTGATATGATGCAACAGAGAGTAAGGAATCTCCTCAATGGTTGCAGTCATAGCGTCACGAGTATTGACGGCACGAATGATGACAGGCCAATCCCAACTGCGTTTGTTGTCCTTTACACCTGTTGACTTATAGTCTGGCACGATGGTGAAGTCCTGCCAAACCTTGCCTTCCAGGCCGTTCTTGGCAAACTCCTCTCGCAGGATAGCATCGCTCTCACGCAGAGCCTCCAGACGATCGCGCGTAATGGCACCTGTGCAGCGCACACCAAGACCAGGACCTGGGAACGGCTGGCGGAACACCATGTTATCTGGCAGTCCTAATTCTTTACCTACGACACGTACTTCATCCTTGAAGAGCAACTTAATAGGCTCAACGAGTTCAAATTGTAAGTCTTCTGGCAAACCACCTACATTGTGGTGAGACTTTACAGGACCAGACTCCACGATATCGGGGTAGATTGTTCCTTGTGCCAAGAAACTAATACCTTCCAACTTACGGGCTTCCTCCTCGAATACACGAATAAACTCTGCACCTATGATTTTTCGCTTTTGCTCAGGATCGGCCACACCAGCCAACTTATCAAGGAAACGATCTGTAGCATCGACATACACCAAATTGGCATTCAGCTCATCGCGGAATACGCGTACCACCTGCTCAGGCTCACCCTTACGCAGGAGACCATGATTTACATGGACTGACACTAACTGTTTGCCAACAGCCTTAATAAGTAAAGCTGCTACCACGGAGGAATCAACACCGCCAGAGAGAGCCAGCAAAACTTTCTTTTCACCAATCTGAGCACGCAGCTCTTTAATCTGTTCTTCAATGAATTTCTGGGCCAAGGCAGGAGTCGTAATGCGCTCCATATCAGCCGGTCGTACGTTACCTGTTGTCATATTCTGTAATATTAATTGGTTTTTATTCTTATTTTTAAGCAACAAAAATACGAATTTTTCTCTTCATTAGCATTTAATTAAGTGCTATTTTTTTATCAATAGTATTACTATTTCCATTTTATTTGTATTTTTGCATGTAGAACAAAATAAATAGCATACTTATGAAAAAACACATTTTATCTTTATTAATCGCAGCCTTGCTTCTAACTAGTTGCGGTTCAGTACCTATCACAGGCAGAAGACAGTTACAACTAGTTTCTGACTCTGAGGTACTTTCAAGCAGTCTGACTCAATATGCCAGCTATATGAAGAGTGCCACCAAGTCGACCAATGTCACCCAATCGGCCATGGTGACCCGCGTGGGACGTAAGATTGCCGATGCTACGGAGGCATACCTGAAAGCCAACGGACTCGCTGATGAGGTAAAGAACTTCAGTTGGGAGTTCAACTTGGTGAAGGATAACCAGTTGAACGCGTTCTGTATGCCTGGCGGAAAGATTGTGGTTTACGAGGGTATTATGAAGCTGATGTCGAGCGACGATGAGTTGGCAGTGGTTTTAGGTCATGAAGTGGCGCATGCTGTAGCCAAGCATAGCAACGAGCGTATGAGCCAGCAGATATTGGCAGAATATGGCTATGCAGTGCTGGGAGGAGCACTCTCTGGTCAAAGCGCAGCTGTACAGTCAGTAGCTAGTCAGGTATATGGCTTGGGTGCTCAGTATGGCATGACGCTTCCTTTCTCCCGCAAACATGAATCAGAGGCAGACTATATGGGGTTGATTCTGATGACCATTGCAGGCTACAATCCAGACGTAGCTGTGACCTTCTGGCAAAAGATGTCGGCAGGCAGCACACAGGCACCTCCAGAGTTCATGAGCACTCACCCTAGCGATGCCCGCCGTATTGCTGACATTCAGAAGAATCTTCCAAGCGTTAAGCAGCAGTATCAAAAGAAATAATTAAATCATAAGGTTATGGCTGACAATTATTTAGAAGAGAAGTTTGAAGCTTATGAAGCCAAGAAAGCAGCTTGGCAGAAAAAGCATAAAGTGGCAGGCAAGAAAGCCAGCCCTGTGCGTGGCGAGAGTACTTTGGAAGCCGACACAAAGGACGTGCGTTATGATGTGGCCGATAATGAAGACCCAGCGCGCGACTGATGAGTGAACCTACGTTCCTACATACTTTTGCTACAAATGTAACGGGCATTGAACTTCCAGAGAAGTTCACAAACCCTTTCTGTTATGAGCCTCATGCACTGTGCCAAATCGCAGCGCATGAGGTTCAAAGGTATATTGACAGTCACCCGTTGTGGTGCGAAGAATTGAAGGCGGGCAAGATGTTTGGTGTGCTGGTGGTGCAGACTATTAGTGGTTTGCGTTATCTGGCAGCCTATTCTGGTTTGTTGCAAGGGCGTAACGACCTACCCTACTTTGTGCCTGCCGTCTATGATCTGCTGAATCCTAAGGGGCACTTCAAGATAGAAGAGGCAGCCATCACCGAGATAAACCATACTATAGATAAGGTGGAAGCAGAGACCAACCAACGGGCTACTGACTTGAGACACGAACGAAAAGTACGATCACAAGCCCTGCAGGAATGGGTGTTCCACCAGTTCGTAATGTACAACAAAAAAGGGGAGGCCAAAGACCTCACCCAGATATTTATGGAAGCACAACATAAGTCACCACCATCTGGTGCTGGCGAATGTGCCGCACCTAAGTTGCTACAACAGGCATTCTTGCACCATTGGACTCCCATTGCAATGGCCGAATTTTGGTGGGGTGGCGATAGCGCAGAACGAAAGCGTGGGCACTACTATCCTGCCTGTGAGGAAAAATGCAGACCTATCCTCAATTACATGTTAGCGAATTAGAATATGGTACTAAAACGCTAATTATTAAAATAATACAGGAATGTAGCTAAGCCTTCAAGTGCTTTTTTCTTTTCCCCAAGGATATCAATCACAAACTTGATTTCTGCCTTAGCTATACCACGCAGATTAGTGAGTGACTGGAGATCGGCAGTCATACGGATGCTCTGTCCAGAAAGTACAGCCTGTCCAAACTTCATCTTATCCATACCATAGTTTACCATCATTTTCAGGTTATTCACCTCAATGATCTGGTCCCACAAGTGGGGCAGCATTGAAAGCGTCAGATAACCATGAACGATAGTGGTGTGGAAAGGACTCTCCACCTTAGCACGTTCTGGATCTATATGAATCCACTGGTGATCCAGTGTGGCATCAGCAAACATGTTAATACGCTCCTGTGAAATCTCCACATACTCTGACACGCCTATCTGCTTGCCAACCAACTGCTCAAACTCCTCAATATTATTGATTACTACTTTACTCATCGTTCTTAAAAAATAAATAAGTCATTAATTTTTGAGCAAAAGTACATTTTTTATCGATAAGTTGATACAATTCCGCGTGTATTTTTGTATTTTTACCACGTAAAAGAAAGTAGCGATGAGCGAGAGCGACTATATACATGCCTTGATTGCTCAGGGAGAGCACCAACAGCAGGACTTTAAGTTCGAAATCTCTGACATCTGCAAGATAGCCAAGACCCTCTCTGCCTTTGCCAATACGGATGGAGGCCGATTGCTTATTGGCGTGAAGGACAATGGCAAGATAGCAGGTGTACGCTCTGAGGAAGAACAATACATGATAGAAGCCGCTGCTCAAGTCTATTGCAAGCCCCATGTGGAATGCGAGATGCAGAGCTACCTCATTGAAGGACGCACAGTGTTGATAGCTACCATTGAGAAAAGTAATCACAGACCTGTCTGTGCTAAAACGGAAGATGGAAAGTATCTGGCATACGTCCGCGTAAAGGATGAGAACATTCAGGCCACTCCAGTGCATCTGAATGTTTGGAAACAGGGGGATAGACAGAATGGTGAATTGTTGGAATTCACGCCTAGAGAGCAACACTTGCTGGAACTGATGAAGCAAAATAACAAGCTATCACTCAACCAGTATTGCAGACGGGCACATATCCCCTATCCTGCTGCTGTGAGGTTATTGGCTAAATTCATACGCTATGGAATCGTAGAAACCGTCTTTGAAGATAGGCAGTTTCATTACAAGCTGAAAGAGTAATCCTTAGATTAATTGTAACAGCTTTTTAATACTGTAAATTTCAGTATGCGGTTCCAATCTTTTATTTTTGTTAGTTATTACTGCTATTAATAATAATATAAAATAGGTATATGGAAACTACAGGAATTATGATGCTTATACTCAGGCTGCTCGGTTCATTGGCCTTGCTGATGTATGGTATGAAGACCATGAGTGATGCATTGCAAAAATTGGCAGGTCCCCAACTTCGTCATGTATTGGGAGCCATGACTACCAACCGCTTTACTGGCATGCTCACGGGTATATTAGTCACAGCAGCGGTACAGTCATCTACAGCCACCACAGTGATGACCGTGTCTTTCGTCAGTGCAGGACTACTCACCTTGGCTCAAGCCATCAGCGTCATCATGGGTGCCAATATCGGAACTACCCTCACTGCGTGGATTATGTCAGCTGGTTTTTCATTCAACATCACAGATTTCGTTTGGCCTGCCTTTGTTATAGCCATTATCCTTATTTATAATAAAAAGCGTCGCACCGTCGGAGATTTTCTTTATGGTGTGGCTTTCATGTTTTTAGGACTTGGAACTCTACGTCAAACGGGTATCGACATGCATTTGGGCGAACAACAGGCCGTGCTTGATTTCTTTGCCAGTTTCGACCCACATAGTTTCCTCACAACCCTTACATTCTTGATCATCGGTGGTATTCTCACCATGTGTGTGCAGTCAAGTGCTGCCGTGATGGCCATCACCATGATACTTTGCTCTAGTGGTGTACTGCCTATATACCAAGGTATTGCACTCGTAATGGGTGAGAATATAGGAACCACTGTAACATCCAACATTGTGGCACTCTCCGCGGGCACGCAAGCGCGTAGAGCAGCATTAGCGCACATGTTCTTCAACGTATTTGGTGTATGCTGGATATTGTGTGTGTTCCAACCATTTGTGAATTTTGTCTGCTCACTGGTAGGTTTTGATGTGACCATGACCAAAGACGCAGTAAGCAATGAGGTCTTCCTTGCCAATGCTGCCAAACTGAGTTTTGTGCTGGCAGCTTTCCATACCTGTTTCAACCTTATTAACACAGGCATTCTAATCTGGTTTATCCCGCAGATTGAGAAGTTCGTTTGCTACATCATTAAGCCAAAGGCCAATGTGGACGAAGAAGACACACGCCTTCTCTACATCAGTAGCGGTATCATGAAGACTCCAGAAATTTCCGTGCTTCAGGCACAGAAAGAAATCGCATTGTTCGCCGTCCGTATTCAGCGTATGTATAGCATGGTACGCGATTTGTTCCAGATGTCAGGAGTGGAGGCTAAAAACGAAGATTTCATTAAACTCTATTCCCGTATTGAAAAGTATGAAGATATCTCCGACAATATGGAGATTGAGATTGCCCGTTACTTAGAGCAAGTCAGCGATGCCCATCTGAGTGATGAGACCAAGGCTAAGATCCGTTCTATGATGCGTCAAATCAGTGAAATAGAAAGTATAGGTGATGCCTGCTACAATTTGGCACGCACCCTTCATCGCAAGCAAGAACAGAAGAAAGTGTTTACGGAAAAGCAAACTGCCGATTTGCTACAAATCATGCAACTGACAGATGATGCACTTACCCAGATGAACCATGTACTTCCAGGACGTCGTGAAGAACGCTCCATCACAAAGACTAACGAGTTGGAGTATCGATTGAACGAAATGCGTGACCATCTAAAAGCAGAAAACATCAATGCCATCAACGATCGTCAATACGACTATGCAGTAGGTACCATGTTTACTGACCTCATCAATGAATGTGAGAAATTAGGTGACTATGTAGTAAACGTAGTTGAAGCCAGATTAGGTAAATAGTTTTTTTCGCACTATGGAGAAGGAAAAACGGATACTAGTGATAGATGATGAACAGGACCTTTGCGATATCCTGCATTTTAATCTGACAAAGGCGGGCTTTTCTTGCGAGGTAGCATTCTCAGCCGAGGAAGCACTCCAGAAAAACCCAGCGGCTTTCGACTTGCTGCTACTCGATGTGATGATGCCAGGCATGTCTGGTTTCGAACTGGCCATCAAACTGAAGGAAAACGAATACACCAAAAACATCCCCATTATTTTCCTCACTGCCAAGGACATGGAAAAAGACATGCTCTATGGGTTCACATTAGGTGCTGACGACTATGTGTCCAAACCTTTTTCTGTACGCGAGGTGGTAGCCAGGGTAAAGGCCGTATTGCATCGCACGGAAAATGCAACCAATAACCAGCAGATCCTCTGCTATCGTGACCTGACTGTAGATCTGACCAGCAAGGTGGTGAAAATAAATGGAGAAACAATAGCTTTCACACGCACGGAGTTCGACCTGCTGTACATCCTGCTTAGTCACCCCATGAAGGTATTCTCTCGCCAGCAGTTGATCGATGAAGTGTGGCCAAGCGATGTAGTCATCTCAAATCGTACAGTGGATGTAAACATCACTCGCCTGCGTAAAAAAATAGGACCATATGCCAACTGTATTGCGACACGACAGGGCTTTGGCTATTATTTCAGTCCTGACATATGAAAAAATTGACGGAAGGTCATAAAATGTTTATTAGCGTGATGGTGATCTTTGCCATCTATGCAATGATTTTCATTCTCTTTGAAGACTACGACCGCCATGTATTAAGACCCTTCAGCGAAGCCAGTGACTGGCACCTGCTTCTTTTCTCCATTGTGGTGATGACAGGACTTGCTTTTCTTCTTTATCATTATGCACGACGCATGGATGAGCGTATCAGTCGTGAACAGAATGAGAAGGAAAGTCGGATGCGTCGCGAGCTTACACAGAATATCGCCCATGAACTGAAGACCCCCATTGCAAGCATCATGGGATACATGGAAACTCTCCTAGAACATCAGGATATAGGACCAGACACTGAGCACCAGTTTATTCTTCGCACCCACGCCCAAGCCAAACGACTTACCTCACTGCTGCAAGACCTTTCCATACTGAATCGCATAGACTATGCGCCTGAACAGATTGCCAAAGTACAGGTGAACATTTCCGAAATCGTCGAAGAAGTATCCCACGAAACATCACTTATGTTAAGCAAGCAGGAAATGACCTTACAGAATCTTCTCCCTAATGACATATCCCTCAACGGCGACCCTACTTTGCTCTATGGTCTATTCCGTAATCTATTCGACAATGCCATCCTGCATGCAGGAAAAGGGACTTGCATCACTCTGAGCGCTAAGGAGAATGGTAATTACTGGCAATTCACTTTCAGCGATAACGGACAAGGCATCGCTGAGGAGCATCTGCCTCGCATCTTTGAGCGCTTCTACAGAGTGGACAAGGGACGAAGCCGTACGAGCGGAGGAACAGGACTTGGACTTTCCATCGTGAAGCACACTGTCGAGTTGCACGGTGGCACCATTAATGCACAAGCATCTAATCCTCAAGGACTGCGTTTCGTATTTACACTTCAGAAATAAACAAGCTTATTAGGGCCTGCACTATCTTTATTCGCTACGCTCATGAAGATAGGCTGCGGCTCGGAAATAAAAAAGAAGCAAGTTTCCAAGGCTTGCACTATCTTTATTCGCTGCGCTCATGAAGATAAACTGCGCCTCAGCAAAAAAAATAAGCAAGCTTATTATAACTTGCACTATCTTTATTCGCTACGCTCATGAAGATAGGCTGCGGCTCGGAAATAAAAAAGAATGAATTCTTTTTGTATTTCGCTCGCCTTGCACTATCTTTGCACCTACTTAATAAAAAAAGGTACAAGCAATGAGCATATTTTCTAAACTATTCGGAAAGAAAGGCGAGAACAATCCAAAGAACAATGTGGAGGACTTTGCCTCACTGACCAGAGTATATTTTCAGTCGGTACTAGCCTCAAACCTTGGCATTTCCAACATCCGTATAATGCCCGACTTGGCACAATTCAAACGTCTATTTAAGGTGCCTACACAGAACGGCCGTTTGGGTTTGGCAGAAAAGGCTGCCTCCAAGAAAATGCTGATGGCTGATTACGGACTATCAGATAATTTCTTCAAGGAGATAGACTCCTCTGTCAAGAAACATTGTCGCAATCAGAATGATATCCAGCCCTACATGTTCCTCTACCAAGGCTTCCTCAACGACTTGATGATGCTGATGAGTTCCTTGATGCAGTGGAAAATCCGCATCCCATCTATCTTTAAGAGCGTTATCAAAAACGAGGTGGAGAAGAGCGTGCATAAGGTGTGTACCAAGACAGTGTGGAGTAAGGACGACGTACATAAGACTGCTACCAACGTACGCATGTACAAGGAGCGCCTAGGTTATAGTGAGCAATGGATGTCTGAGTATGTCTATAACGTGCTGATGCTGGCCAAGAAAGCTCCAAAGCCAAAGGAAACTGCTGAAAAGAAGTGATGACTGATATTGAGCAGCATCCCTTTGAGCCTTTTCTGCCAAAGAATGCCAAGTTGCTGATGTTGGGGAGTTTTCCTCCCCAGCCAAAGCGATGGTCGATGGATTTCTATTATCCAAATTTTACAAACGACATGTGGCGCATCATGGGACTTATCTATTTTTCAGATAAGAACCACTTTATTGTGCCTGGTCAGAAAACCTTTCAGAAAGACTTACTTATCTCCTTCCTCAAGGAACAGGGCATTGCTCTCTATGATAGTGCCACAGCCATCCGTCGCCTGCAAGACAATGCTTCCGACAAATTTCTGGAGGTAGTAACGCCCACAGACATTGATGCCCTCCTCGCCCAACTCCCTCATTGCCAAGCCATCGTGACCACTGGCGAGAAAGCGACAGACACCCTCTGTGAGAAGTATGGAGCAGAGAAGCCAAAGGTAGGGCACTACTCTACCTTCCTACATCAAGGAAAGCCACTGCGCCTCTATCGTATGCCCTCCTCCTCACGTGCCTACCCCCTTGCACTTGAAAAGAAAGCTGAAGCCTACGCCCAGATGTTGCGGGAACTG
>JAEEGK010004792.1_pt1 | contig 32982 bp, 27 predicted proteins | sample 8958771 | NCBI WGS metagenome assembly JAEEGK01 (sample SAMN16246547, study PRJNA631951) | gut metagenome | biome: gut microbiome; feature: rumen; material: SC-attached | host: Bos | place: Iran: Karaj | collected 2018-10 | reverse complement strand
TATTATACAAATTTAATAATACCAATCATATTAAAATATTCAATTCAAATGTTATATCTTTCCAATAAAAAACAGAATTTGTATATTATAAACAAATAAAAAAAAAAATAAAATAACAAATAAAAAAATATTAAATAAACACAAAAATCCTAATTTTAAACCAAAAAAAAAAATTTAAATAAACTCATATAAAAATCATTAAAAAAACTTCATATTAAAAACTTTAAGATTCTTTCTTCTCCTCATCCTTAGAATCTTTTTTATCTTCATTTTTTGAAAATTTCTTAACAATACATTTAACAAAAGCCTCAACACCATTACTATATTTTTGAGCTTCATTTAAATCAAGTCCAAAAGATTGAATAACAGCTTGTAAATTTTCTGAATTTAAAGCAGAACTTAAAGCATCTAATCCTTGTTGAAATTGAGGAGAAGAAATATTTTCATGAAATCCTTGAATACTTTGTTGTTTTTCAGGAAGATTTTTTATTAATTCATTTTTTTCATCTTCATTTAATTTTGAAAATAAATTTACAATATTTTCTCTTGTTAATATTTTTCCTAATGTTGGATATTTTTTTTGTACTTGTCTAAATGCTTCAGTGAAACTTTTTATAAAATCTAAATTTGAATTTATATTATTTTGATTGTTTTGTTGTTGAGTTGTTGTGTTTGAATTTTGATTTGAAATTTTATTTTGTTCTTCTGTTGTATTATTAGTTAAATTATTATTTAAATTTGTATTATTTGTATTTTGATTATTATTATTTTGTTTTTTATTATCATTTGAAATGTTTTTATCATCAAAAATTAATGTTCCTGTTTTTAATAAATTATTTATTATGTTACAATTTTTTTCTTCTAAAGATACTGGAAATTGCATATAAAAAAGGAATTTTTCTTCATCTGGATATAATGTATTTTGTAACATATAAACTCTTCCTTTTGATGTTCCTATTTTTTTCCATATCCAATCACCTGGTGTTATTACTAATGGTTCTTTTGTTGTATTTTTTGATATATTTTTCCATTCAAAAAATAGTAATCCTTCACTTAAATAAAATTTTAATTCTCCTTTATCTGGATTTGCTTTTGCTTTATTGTCAATTATGTTCATTTCTCCTGCTTTAATTGTAAATTCTTCTTTTAACATTTTTAATTTTATAATTTTTTAAAACGGGGTAAAATTTTTATTTTTTTTATTATTTATTTTAGTAGTTTAAATATGTAATTATATTAAAATAGTCAAGTATTTTTATTAAATGTATTTTATTTTTAATTTTTTTTTCAAAAATATTATATTTTTATCAAGAGATATTAGAATTTTTTGATAAAAATATTTTATTTTGAGGAGTATAAAAAACTTTATTTTTATGATAATTTTCAATTTTTTTTTTATACAAATTATCATCATTAAAATTATTATGATACACATTAAAATTATTATTTTGTTTTTTTAATACAATATCACTTATCAATCCAATTATATAAAATTGATTAATTAATTTTTCTTCACTTAAAACTTTCATTCTAATATGTAATAATTGATTTATATTTTGATTATTTTTTAAAGATAATTTATTACATAAAATATCACAACAACTTAAATCTTTTAATTTCAAACCTTTTTTTCCATTATCTTTGAAATTCATTTTTAAATGTGAATCATTAACATTTACAAAATTATTAACTTGTGAAATTCTATAATTAATATAATAATTATTTTTATTAGAAGTTATAGGAGAAGAGTTAGGATTATTAAAAAAACTATTTAAATGAACAAAACTTAATCCTTTAGTACTACTTTTTTTCCCATATTTTTCAGTTTTTTTCATAATATCATTTTTCAAATCATTAATTAAAGTAATTTCATGAATTAAATAATTACAAAAATAACCAATAATCATAATTAATTTACTAACTCCACTGATACTTGCACAAATATCTTGAATTTTTTGATAAGTTCTATCATAAATTCCTGCTTGATTTCCCATCCAAAAATAAAAAACTCCATAAATTCCAGTATTGTCCATTTCTATAGTAAATTTTTCATTAACATCTAAATTAAATGAATTAATATTATTTTGTTTATTAAATAAAATTCCAGAATGAGTTGCAATTTGCAAAGGTTTAAAATTTAAATTATTAATAGTAAAAGATTCTAAAATAATTTGATTTCTTATTTTATTAAAAAATCTAGTTAAAGGATAATTAAAATTACTAACATCAGCATATTGATCAATAAAATAAATAGCAAAAGAAAAAGATTTAAGAGCAAAACTATCACTTTTTTTAATATCATAACAATTATTTTTCCCAATTTGAGAATGATTTTGACATCTCATTAAAAAAATACCATAAGTATTTCCATTTGGATTTGAATTCCCATGTTTTAAAACAGGATATTCAAAATTAATATCATTTTTATCATAAATAATATTATTATTTTTATCATAATATTTTTGTATACACATTCCTTGATTAAAACTTTCAATATAATCATTTAAATTATCTTTAAATTTACCAATATCACTTTTTGTACAAGGACCATAAATCCAATGATTATAATTTGACATATTTGAATTTTCTTCTATTAAATTTGCATTTTCATAAACACCATAAATTGAAAATGCCCTTTCATCATATGAAATATTATATTCTTCTCCTGTTGAAATAAAATGAAAAATTCCTGATGAATTTAAAGAAAAAAATCCTGTGTCTGAAAGATATTTATTATAAAAAAAAGAAGTTGGATTTATTTTTAATAAGAAATCTAAAGAAAATACAATACTTAATCCAATTATTGTTATATAGGATATTATTGTTAATAAACCTGAAAGAGATGATGAGTGACGATCACCTTCTTTATAGTATAATGTTATCGGAGGTGAGAGATTATCACATGATTTTAACATTTTTTTTTTCAAAAGGTTTTTTTTTTATTATTTTATATAAGTTGTATTTCATGATAGAAATTAACAAAAATTGAATTTTTGAATATAATAATATTTTGTAAAATAAAATAATAATGGATAAAATTATAAATTTAAATCCAATTCGTTCAAAAAGAAAAGTTTTAACTGCACAAGAGAAAGAAAAATTAATAAAAACTAAAGAAAAAAATTATAGTAAATCAACACCAAAATCAAAATCATTATCAGAAATTGTTTTATTATCATCATTAGTAAATGATGAAAATATAAAAAAAAATAAAAATAAAAAAACACTAATAAATTTAAGTGAATTAAATTTAAATCAATTGGTTCCTTTAGAATACATTGAATTTCCTTCTCCTGGAAATGGAAAAAAACCAAATTATTTAAGTAAAAGTTTATTTTTAAAAGGAAAAGATTTTAATATTAATTATTATCAAAAAAGAAAACAAAGTCCTATATTTCAATATTATAATAAAAGTCCTATTATTGAACATGTAATTAATGAAAGATTAAATAATTGTAATAATAATAATTTTTCTTTTTTTATGAAACAAATGAAAAATGAAGATAATGATATGGAAAATATAAATGAAAATGAAGAAATTTTAAAATTTAATGATGATTCTAGTAGTGATGATGATGATGAAAATTCGAATAAATTTTCTTCTTTTGTTCAAGAAGTTTTAAAAAATAATGAAAGACAAGAAGAAAATAATAAAAATAAAAAAAAACAAAATAATTGTTTAGGTTTTGATTTTAATGATAATAATATTAATAATAATAACTATACAAATGATAATATAAATAAATATAAATTAGAACAAATGAATGTTAATATTAATATAAATAATAATTCCAATAATAATAATTATTATTATCAAATTCAAAACCAACATAATAATCAAAGGCAAAATATTTATAATCAAAATAATAATCAAATTGAAAATATATTATATAATATAAAAAGTCAAAGTGATAATTATTTAAATTTTCCAAATCATAATAAAATATTTATAAATAATAATATAATAAATTCAAATTTAAATAATCAAAAATATTCAAATTTTAATAATATATATTATAATAATAGTCCAATAAATAGATCACAAATAAATTTTTATCAACATTTTTTAAATCAAAATCCAATAAATCAAATGAATTATTATTATAATTATCAATATAATCAAAATTACAATAATAATTTTATAAAATATAATTTTCAAAATCCATTGAGAAGTAATAGTTCAAATACTATAACACCAAATTTAAATATCCATTCTCCAATAAGAAAAAATTCAAATATTAATTATTTAACTTTATCAAATGAAGAATTATCAAAACAAGCACATAATATAGCAAAAAATCAAAAAGGATGTCGTTATTTAGAAAAAAAAATTGAAGATAATCCTGAATTAGTTGAAAGCTTATTCTTTAATAATATTTTAAGTTATGTTGAAGAATTATCAACTGATCAATTTGGTAATTATTTCATTAAAAAAATGTTTAATTACTTACAAGAAAATAAATTACTTCAATTAATTGCAATTTTATTTCCAGTTATAAAAAATGTTGCTACTAATATATATGGAACAAGAGTTTTACAAGAATTAATTGATTATTTAAAAAGTGACAAATTATTATCTGCTTTTATTAAAATTATTATCCCTTATATTGGAATTTTTATAAATGATTCAAATTCAATTCATATTATTTATAAATTAATTAATATTGATAATCCTATAATTGAAAATATACCTTTTGGTATTTGTAATCATATTTTAGAAATTGCCACTAATAAAAAAGGATGTTCTTTTTTAAAAAAATATTTTGAAACTATGAAATTAAATAAAGTTGAAAATATTGTTAAAGTTATTGAAAAAAATTTGATGAATATTATAACTGATCAATTTGGAAATTATTTAATTCAAAATATTATTTTATCTGATAATGAATTATTAAAAGAAAATATTGTTGAACAAATTTCAAAAAATATTATTTTTTATTCTAATCAAAAATTCAGTTCTAATGTTGTTGAAAAGTGTTTTGAAGATAATTTTATGAAAGATAAATTAATTAAACAAATTTTAATTGAAGAAAATTTTAAAAGTATTTTATTAGACAATTTTGGTAATTATGTTATACAAAAGGCAATAATTTCTTCAGATGAAAAAACAAAAGATAAATTTTTTAAAATGTTAATTAAATTAATTCCTGAATTAGAAAAATTAAATTTTGGACAAAAATTATTAAGTAAATTATTAATTCAACATCAAAAATTTTCTTTGTATATGCTTAATATTAATCCATAATGATTAGTATTTATAAATATTTTATTCTGATAATTAATTTTTGGTTAAATATATTTTTATGAATTAAAAATATATGTTATATAATATTTATTCTTATATGTGATTAATTAAATGGTTTTATTAAAAATTATAAAATAGAAATTTATGAAAAAAGAATAATTAAAATTTATTTAATTTATTTCCTTTAATTAAAATAAATATTAAATGGAAGATTTAATCGAAAATTTTTCAAATCATATTAGTAAAATGTTATCAAAAAGATTAGGTTCTCAAATTGAAAATATAATGAGTAGAAATCCAATTAAAAATAATGAAGAAAATTATACAGAAATAGAAACAAGTATTAAATCAGCAATTGAAAGTTTTTTTTATAGATCAAATGATAAAGATTATAATGAAATAGCAACAAATATTTATAATTCATTTGTTGAAAAAGATGATGAAAATATAATAAATGCAATTAAAGTTCTTATAAGAACTTATTCTTATTATGAAGAAATGAATATGAGAAAAAAATTATTTAAATGGAAAATTAATAGTATGAATAATAAAAAAATAAATAATTATGTTATTTCTTATCAAAATCCAATTAATACTAATAAAACTAAATCAAGAAGTTTATCAAAAAATAAAGGTCCTAATTATCCTTATTATCGAAAAAAATCTTTTGATGAATATAAAAATTATGATAATGATAATAATAATGTTAAAAATAAAAAAGAATTAAAAAATCATTATAAAATTTTAAATAATTCTAATGATATTTTTGAAAGATTATATTATGATGGAATGAGGAAAAAAAGTCAACAAAGAACTTTAGAGGAAATTAATGATATTAATAAGTTAAATAGTAGATATAATTAATTAAATTTTTTCAAAATTTTTTATTTTAATATAAATAATTTGATAATTAAATTATTTAAAATCAATATAATAAAAATATTTGGAACTTTTATTATAAAAAAATTAAAAGTTAAAATTTAATTTAAAAAAATAAATAAATTACTATAAATATTCTAAAATTATTAAATCAAAAATAAAAAAAAATGATAGATAGAAAATTAATTTAAATTTTAATTATTTAACAATTATAAGAATTTACAATTAAAAATTAGTAATTTGAAAATCTTTGTAATAAAAATTATTAAATATAACAAAAAATAATTACCTAAATAAATAAATATTAATTATCTTTAAACCAAAAATTAAAATAAACAATAATTATTTTATCTTAATAATAATCAGGTTTTTTAATATTACAAAAAAATCAATATAACAAAAATAAAAAAAATAAAATGTCATCAAATACAGAATTAAAAAAAGTCCAAACAGATATAACATCAGCAACAGAAGATATTTCAATAAGAAAACAACAAAAAACAAATATTTTATTAGAAAATCAATCAAAAAATAAAAAAGAATCTCTTCAATTAATATTATTAGAAAATTCAAATAATAATAAAAGAAAAGATATTTATGGAAATGTTATAAAAAAAGGAGGAAAACATAAAATAAGTTTTATAGATGATCCTATATTAAATAATATAAATAATAAAAAAACTTGTGAAGAAGATGACGAAGGAATTGGTGAAATTATTGATATTGAAAGTTATAAAAAATATAATAAATTAATGGTATTTGATCATAAAAAAGAAATTTATCCTAGTGTTGTTGATGTTTGTTGTGAAGTTGGTTGTATTATTATTTAAGAAATTTTAATTTAGGTTATTTTATTTTTTATATATTTTATGTTATTTTTAAGGTTAAAAGATATAATATATATGAAAAAAATAAACATAATATTATAATTTTTTTAAATATTTCTTCATTTATACAATAATAAAATTGTTTTTTTATTTTAGAAATTCTCTTTTTGATTTATAATGAGTGGTTTTTTTTTTATAATTTATTCATGTATATTTATATTAAAGATTTTTTTTAATATTTCAATGTTTATAAAAAAAATTATATAAATATTATAATATAAAATATAAAATATTTTTTAAATTTATTTTTAGAAAATATTAAATCAATAAAACAATCAAACAAAAATATAAAATTTTTAATTTCTCAAAAATATTTTTTTAAAAGGAGCTGTAATCATAGAAATAATTAAATTAATTCCACTTTTTCCTCCAGGAATAAAAGATAAAATAAACATAACCATAACAACCATTTGAATTCCAGTACAAATTAAAGAAATAATATAATAAGTAGGATTAAAAGAAAAATAAACTCCAATTCCAATTGATAATAAAAAACCAATTGTAATTAATCTTCTATCTTTTTTAAATAACATTAATAAAAAATCATATGTTCCATAATAAAAAATAAAACTTGTAATTGTTACAATACAACCTAAAGAAAATAAAGATACAAATTTTTTTGGTGCCAAAATTGCCATTGGTAAAAAAACAAAAGAAAAACCAATTAAACCTAATCCAATAAATAAAAGAACAAAAAAATTAGTATAACTTTTTTCTACTTCAAAACATTTTGATATTTTACTTATTATAGAATTACTATTTTCAATTTCTATTTTATCATTTGTTGATGATATTTTTACAACGTTTTTTATTTTGTTTATAAAAGAAGAATATGAACTTTTTGTTTCTGTTTTGGTTTCAATTCCAGATTCTATATCTATGTCTGATGAAGGAAGATTTTGATAATTTGATGCTTTTTTTAATTTTGAGGAATAGTCAGTCATTTATTATTTATTAATTATTTCTTTTTTAGTTTTTTTTTTTAATTTTTTATTTAAAAAATATTAATTTATTTTTTTTTTCGGATTTATTTAAATCATTATAAAATTCATTTCAAGAAAATGAAATTACGAATTATTCTTATTTCATTAATTATTATTGTATTTGCAAATAATACTTTTTATTCCATAAATAAAACGAATAATACTTCTGCTTGCTTAGAAATTAAAAGAAAAGCACCTTATCTTAATCTCAATTGTAATAATATTAATCAAAAAAATTCTTTTAAAAATATTTTATTTGGGAATAATTTAAAACAAAAAGTAAAAAAAATTACTTCAGAAGATATTAAAAGAAATACAAAAAAAATTAATGATGACGATAAAATTAGATTGAGAGATTTAATTAGGAAACTTAGAAATTAAATAATTTATATGTTATAGTTTCATATATCATATAAAATATATAGGTATAATATTTATAAATTGTTATAAGAAGTTCTTATAGAAATGTGTAAAGAAAAAAAATATAGTTTTTAATTTTAAAATTTAGTTATTTAATTTTTATAAAACAAAAATGTTGAAAAATTTTTGTTTAAAATTTAAATTAAAAATTTCAAAAAATTTAAAATACTTATTATTAATAAGAATGACTATAATAATCAATTATAAAACTCAAAAGAAAACTTTAAAAATATTTTATAAAATAATATAATAAATTTTATACTATTTATTTGTTTTACTTTTTTACTCTATTAATAGGATTAATTTTCACACTCTTATTATCTTCATTATATTTAATTTTTAAAGCATTAGAATTTTTCCCAATTTGTGAAGAATTAACATTTATAATTTTATTACTTCCAAAAGATTTATCAAGAAGATCTTTATTTAATTTAATTGGTTTTAAAGGTTGTTTTTTTATTAAAGTTGATCTAAAACTATTACTATTAGAATTAATATTAATATTTTTATTATTATTATTTACATTAATATTTTTTTTTTCGATTGGAATATTTATTTTATTACTTCCTGCATCAATTTGGATTTTAGATTTTTTAATTGGACTATTTTTTAAAATTGATGATAAAAGTTCATTTTTATCTTTTATTTTATTATTATTAACAATTTTATTTTTATTATCTTCTTTTTTATTATTATCATCTTCTTCATTCTCTTCTTCTTCTTCTTCTTCATTTTCTTCTTCTTCATTATTATCATTTTCAATTTTATTATTTTTACTTTTTGGTACTGCATCAATTAATAAATCATCATATTCAGAAACAATATCAATAATTTTATTTTCATCTTCTTTTTTCCAAATTAATATTTTAACTTCATTTAAATTATTTTCAAAATCATTTTCTACATTTTCAATATCACAAATTGGATTATCTCTTAAATCAATATATTCTAAATTATTAATAGAAGATAAAAAAGTTAAATTATCAGAATCTAAAATTTTATTTTTTCTTAAATTAATTTTTTTTAGTTCAGAACACATATCAATATCAATTAAATCTGAAACTTCATTATCTTCAATATCTAAAATTTGTAAGTTTTGCATACAAATAATTCCATTTAAATCTTTAAGATGACAACTTTTCATTTGTAAACATTCAATTTTATTAAAATTTGTTCCAACATCATTAAATGTTAAAATATTTGAACCATTTAATTTTAATAATTTTAATTCTGGTAAAAAATTACCAAATTGATTTAATAAACCATAATCATTTGTTATTATTACTGAAAGTTTTTTTAATGAATTTAAATCATTTTCTGGAATATTTAAATATTTACTTAAAATATATTTTACTAAGTTTTTATCTCCTGATAAAAAAATTTCATTTTTATTATCTATTATTTGTTTCATAAAATTTGAAAAATTTTTTAGAAAATAATCATTTGTATTTTTATCTTTTTTTTGATTATCATTATTTGATTTTGATGAATTTAATACCCTAACTAAAGGAGTTTCTGGACGAGGTTTCATTATTTTTTTTTTAAATTTTTTTTTATTGATTTTTATTGGTTTTTAATTTGTTGATTTTGATTTTTTATATTTTATTATTTATTTTTTTAAAATTTCAATTTTGAATTTATTTGAGTTTTTATTTTTATACAATTATTTTTTTAATATTTAAAATAATAATTTATTTTTTAATTATTTTTATTTAAAGTAAATGAGAGCTTCTTTAGAAAAAAAAAATAAAGAGAATAAAGATGATAAAATAGTAATTGAAAACTTAACTGATTTACTAAAAATTCCATTTTCTAAATTAAATAATACAAAATTATCAAATTTCTCTGGAAAATATTATGATGAAATATATCAGGAAGCTCTTAAAGTTGAAAGAGGAGAAATCCAACAAAATCAAATTAATAACCAAAACAATAACCAAAATTTCAATAATCAAAATAATCAAAATAATTTTGAAAATGATGATAATTTTTTTGAAAATTCAGTAAGTTCTGAAAATAATAATATGAATGAAAATATGAATAATAATAATAATAATACAAATAATAATAATATAAGAATGAATAATAATATGAATAATATAAATAATGATAGAATGTCAGAAGTTTCTGAAAATTATACTCAAGGATTAACTTTACAAAAAGTAACTTTTGAAATTGTGTATCCTACTGTTTTTGGAGAAGAAATTGGTGTTTTAGGAAGTGGTAATTCTTTAGGTAATTGGAATCAAGATAGAGTTATTAAATTAAAATGGAATAAAGGAAATATTTGGAAAGGTTCTATTTCAATTAATGAATATAATTTAACTGATTTTGAATTTAAATTTGTTTTATTATTTAATAATAAAATTAAACAATGGGAAAGTGGTGCAAATAATATTGTTAATTTTAATAATATTTATCAAGAAGTAATTAAAAATAGAAATGGGAGATTTAATAAATATAATTATCAATATCTTGAAGATGAATTAGTTTTAAAATGTAAATGGTCATAAAAAATTAATTTATTTATTTAACATAAAAGGAAAATAAATAAAAAATTATTAAAAAGTAAAAAAAAATATATTATTTAAAATAAAAATAATATTTTAAAAATAAAACAAACTTTTTAAAAAATGGATAAAGGAAAAATTAGTGGAGATAATTTTTATAAAAGAATAGGAAGTGCAAGAAGTACACATAATAATTCCCAAAATAATTTTTATATTCCATCAAATAAAAAAGAAAATTTTTCAACTTTAATTCAAATATTAAAAAGTGATATTTTATCAATTCAAGAAATGATTAATTTAAATAGTAATGATATTAAAATGTATAAATTATTATCAAAAAATCCAAGTTTAACAAAAAAACTTTCTGAAATAGAAGAAATGAAAAATGTTTCTATTTTCATAGATAAAATAAATGATCAAAGTGATAATATTGAAAAAATATATAAAATATATGGAACAGAAAGTGCAAATGAATGTATTCAAAAATTATTTTTAGAAAGTGGTTTAAATGATTTATTAATGAAAAAAATTTACGATTTTTTTATTTTAATGAAATTAAAATTTAATAATGATGATTCATATCAAGAAACTTTTTCTAAAATTATTCCTATTAAAGAATTTATGGAAAAAGTTCCTTCTAATAATAATAATGAAAATTTAAATTTAAATAAAAAAGAATATGTTAATTTTGATAATAGTGAAATTGAAGATTTTTTAAAAATTAATACTTTGAATGAAGTTCTTGATGATAATATGAAAAACAAGAAAATTTGTCCACATGTTGTTAAGTTAGTTGATAATTTTTTTAAAAATTTAAATATGAAAATTATTGAAAATCTTAATAATTTTGATATTGGAACAAATAATTTAAATGAAATTAAAAATTTTAAAGGGAATCAAGTTGAAAAATATTTTAAATTAAAAAATATAAATGATAATCTAATTGAAGAATATAAAAAGAATATTGAGAATTTATTAAATGAAGAAAAAGAAAAACCGAAATTTAATAATGAAATAGAAAAAATAAATAAAGAATATGAACAAAAAAAAGAAGAAATAAATAAAAAAATTGATAATATAACAAAAGAAAATGAAAACTTAAAGAATAATAAAAGTTCAAAATTAGATTTTAAATATAGTCAAAAAGATATTGATGAAATAAAAAAGAATACTTTAGAAGAAAAAAACAAATTAGAAGACTCATATAAAAATAAAATAAATTCATTAAATAATGAAATTAAAAATTTAAAAGATAAAATAAATGAATTAACTAAAAAAGAAAATGAATTAGATGAAAAAGAGATAAATATAAATGTTCCAAAAATTGATATTAATAAAGTAACAATTGAAAAAATTGATTTAGATGACTTTATAAAAAAAAATGATTCCAATTATATAAATAGATTAGTTGAATCAAATGAAAAATTAGATAATGAAATAAGTGAATTAACAACAAAAGCAAATAAATTATCAGGAGAAGTGAGTAATTTAAAATTAGAAAATTCAGAACTCAAAAGAAAATTAGATTTAAATCAATCAAAAAATTTTGATGAAGATTCATATGAACAAGTACTTTTAAAACAATTTGAAATTATGAAAGAAGCTTTTATTAAAAAAATAGATAATTTATCTATTCAACTTAGTAATGCTAAAAGTGATTCAAGAAAAAAAATAAATCAAATTGAACAAAATTTAAAGGAATCTGAACATTTAAAAAATATTTTTTTACAACAAATTATAAGTTTAAAAAAACAATTAGGTAATAAAATATAATTATAATTGTTTTATTTTTATAATAATAAATATAAGATTTTTTATTTATTATAATAATGATATAAAAAAATCAATTATTATTAAATTATAAAAATAAAAAACTTATTTAAACTAAATTTTCAAAATATAATATATTTCAATAAAAAAAATAGTTTTTTTATTCCAAATTTATTGTTACTTCAAATTTATATTGTTTATAAAAAATATAACAAAAATCTAATTAAAATAATTATTTTTTATAATTAATAAATATAGATAAAATAACAATTATTAATTTATTGAAACTTAATAATTTTAATTATTAATATATATTAAATAAAAATAAAATATTTAAAAATAACGAAAATAAAAAAAACTAATTTTAAATAACAATATTTTTTTCTTCCTTTTTATTTTTAAATCCATTTTTAATAATATCTTTAGTCATACAAATAAAAACATCATTAACATTAATACATTCTTTAACACTAATTTCAAAAAATTTCATATTATTTTCATGGGCAAATTTTTTTCCTTCATCAAAATTAATTTTTCTATTTTTTAAATCACATTTATTCCCAACTAAAATTTTATAAACATCTTTTGGTGCTTCTTTTTCAATTTCAACTAACCATAAATTTAAAGATTTAAAAGATTCTAAATTTGATATATCATATACTAAAATTATACCATCTGCATTTTTATAATATAAAGGTTCAATATATCTAAATCTTTCTTGTCCTGCAGTGTCCCATATTTTAAGATTTATTTTTTTATTTTCTATTTCTAATTGTTTTATTTTTATATCTAATAATATTTTTTGAATTTTATTTTCTGAATAGGTATTCTCTGTAAAACGAGTTAAAAGATTTGATTTTCCTACTCCGAAATCACCTATTATGAAATATTTAAAAATGTAATCTGGTGATTTCATTTTTTTATTTATTTTTTGTTTTTATATTAAATTAATTATTCATGATTTTTTTTAATTCATTTAATTTAAGGAAAAAGATTTTTTTATATTTTTATATTTCTTTCTTTATTATTTATTAGTTTTTTTTGGATTTAAATTTTAGAAACATAAGTAATAATTTATAAGTAAATATATAAATTATTAATTTAAATTATATTATATATATTTAATATAATGTATATCATTGAATGTATAATTAATAGATATATTTTTTTATCTAATCATTATATAATGATTAATAAGGGAATATAGAATAATAATTTTTGAAAATATAAAAATAGTAAATTGAAATTCTTCTAAAAAATTAAACCTTTATAATATTTTGATAAGATATTAGAAAATAAAATTAAAAAAAAGATACCATTTTTTAATAATATTAAATAAAAGAAATAAAATAATCTAAATTTTTCCTCATTCAAAATTAATTAATAATTTATTTTTAAAAAATATTATAATAATTAAACACACTTAATTATTTTTTCATATAAAAAAAAATTAATTTAAAGGAAAAATTTAATTAAATTAAATTAAAAATATAATTAATATTAAAAGTGGTGAAATTGGGTAAAGAAGAAGAAATAATAATAGAAGGAAAAAGAGAAATAAAATCAAAATTATACAGTATAAAAGAAGAAAATAAAAAATTAAAAAACTTATATGAAATTCAATTATTTAAAGGAGAGCCAGAAAAAATATGGGTAGGAAAATTTTCAAACGATGGAAAATATTTTGCAACAGGAGGACATTCAGGAGTAATAAAAATATGGGAAATATTATTAAATTCAAACAACACAAACAAAACAGAATTAAATAATAAAAGTAATATAATAAACAACTTAAATTTTTTTCAAGAAGATGCTTTTAAAATTTATTCTGAACATAATGGCGATATTACTGATATTGCTTGGTCAAATAAAAATTACAATTTATTAGTTTCTGTTTCTGTTGATTATTGTGCAATTTTATGGGATATTAATTTAAATAATTATGTTAATATTTATAAACATGATTCTATTGTTGCTTCTGTTTCTTTTTTTCCTTATTTTAATAATGATAATAATGATAATATTTTAAATTTTGAATATAATGATTTTTTTATTACTGGAGGTTTTGATAAAAAAATCCGATTTTGGTCTATTAATTCATACGAAAAACCTTTTAAATGTATTTTTGAAAATGAATATATTACTTCTTTAAACTTTTTACCAAATGGTAATTTAATTGTTGCTGGATCAAGTGATGGAAAAATTTCTTTATATGATATTAATAATTTGCGTTATTTATATTCATTTAAATGTAGAAATAAACAAGGTAAATTTTCAAAAGGAACAAAAATAACTAATATTATATTTAAAAATATTAATGAATGTATTATTAGTACAAATGATTCTAGAATTAGATATATGAATATTAATGATGGAAGTTTAATTAAAAAATTCAAAGGTCATATTAATGAACAAGGAATTATTAAAGTTACTTATGATGATAATTATAATATTATTATTTCTGCTTCTGAAAATGAATATGTTTATTTATGGGATATTAATAATAATGATGATATTATTAAAGAATTTAGATGTGAATATTTTAAACCTTTTAAAGATGAAAAAGAATTTGCTACTTATTCTGAAATGGTTAATGAAAAATTTTTAAGAGATTATAATAATAAATTAAGAAAAATTAGTAATAATGTTTTTGCTAAAAATATTATTGTCAATACTTCAATTAATGGTAATATTCAAGTTTGTGTTAATTTTGAGTTTTTTTGAATTAAAAACAATATTGTTGAAAAAGAAAAAAATAATAATTTTTAATTCTTTGATTTTTCCATATTTTTTTTACTTAATCATTTATTTATTACAAATTTAATATAATAAATACATTAAATATTTTATATAAATTTATTTTTCAATATTGTCAATATTCAAAAAGAATTTCATTCAATATTCATCAAAATATATTATAAAATCAAATAATATTATTTATAAAATATTATTTTAAAGTAATATAATTCCTTTAAACAACATATGAAAAAATAACTCAAAAATTATTTATAAAAATATAAAGCCTGTCTATAATAAATTAAATAAACTTTTACCTATTGATTGTTTAATATTTTACATTAAATTCGTTAAAAATATAATATAAAAATACTAAAAAATACAAATAAAATAAATCAAAGTTTATTACAATTTATTTTTTTGCAAACATTTTACTTAAATTATTTTTTCCCTGTACTTTAGAATAATTAATTTCAATAATGTTTTTAAATTCATCATTTTGGAATTTAAATTCTTTTAATCTATTATAAAGATTAATGATATTTTTATAATTAACAACATTAACAAAAGCAAAACCTAAATTTCTATTCATAACTTTATCAAAAGGAAGATATAAATAATTTATATTTCCAATTCCTTCTAATATTTGTTTTATATTTTCTTTATTTAATGTATTTGGAATATTTTTGATAATAACTGAAGTTCTTTTATCTTCTCCATTTTCAATTTTTTCAATAGAAATTGAATATTCATTAAATTGTTTATTATGATTATTATTATGAGATAAAGAAGAAAAAAATTTAATAAAACGACTTTGTTTAGGTTGTGTGAATTTAGGAAATAAGAAATTTGAAATAATTTCATATTTGGTTTTCATTGTGTATTTTTTTAATAAGTTTATTAGAAATTTAAAAATCATTTTGTTTAGAAAGTGTTAAAATGATTATTTATTAATTAAACAAATAATTTCTGTAATAGAATGTGTCTATTTGTTTTCAATAATGAATAATAAAGTATTTTTTTTCAAATTTAGTTTGATATTTTTAATAAAACAAACTTAAGGTTAATTAAGAAAAGATAGGAAGTAATGAATTAAAAATTCGGTTCAATTTTCTCCTTTGCTTAAGTTCTTTTTTTCTTAAGTTATTTTTTCAATCTTATTTATAAATTCAAATGACAGTTTTATATCAATTTTTATTTTAAATCAAAAATAAATTTAAAATTAGAAGAGATAAATTGAGAGACATTAATGCATTCCGTTAAATAATAATTCATGAATTTAAATGATGGAATTCAAAAAAAATGAAATTATCAAGGATTCTTTTTTCCTTAATTTTTAAAATGGATTATTAATATAACAGATATAGATATAAATTTTAAAGATTACATTTAATCAAAATAAGATTTTTTAAGAATTTAATTTCATTTATAACAGATTATATTTGGTTTTTTTATAATTAAAAAAGGGTTTGTTTTTAAATTTTTTTTTAATGGCATTAGATTAAAATTAGTTTTTATTTAGCATCATCATATAATTCTTTTAAAATAATTGGATTTTTCCAAATATAAAATTTTATAAAAAACAATATGTAATTTAGTTCTAAGTTAAATAAGAAAATATTTTTCATATATAATATCTTCTGTAAATGGTAAATTTTATTATTGTGGAACTATGATAAATAGTTGTGACAAATTTTCAAAATATTAAAATATATAATTTATTTTATACTTTTTATAATTTAACTAATAAAATTTTAAATAAACTTAATCACATTTACTAAATAAAATAATTTTTTTATTTGTTCAACTTTTTTAAGTTTTATTTTTTAATTTCTTCTTTTAATTTTATTATATTTTTTCACATAAAAAGGTAATAAATTAAAAATTAAGTGAATAAAAATAAATACAGCAAGAATATTAAAAAAAATTAATTAAAATTTTAGAATGGAAATTTTTTTTATTAAAAAAAATCAAACTTTTTAAATTTAGGAATTTCAATGAATATTATAGTACATTTTAAATTAAATGAAAAAAATCTTATTTTTATTTAACTTCAAATTATCGAAAAATTGATATAAAATATATATAATAAGAAATAAATTATAAAATCAAATTTAATTTTGGGTTAATTGCAATTTTAAAATTATAAAATTAATATAATGGAAATATTTAGGAAAAGAACTAGGAAATCAATAAAAAAAATAATATTTAATGAAATTTGTGAAAATAGAAATTATTTATTTAAAAATATAGGAAAAAAACTTGATAAATTATTTAATGAATATAAAGAAAATGAACAACAAATTTTATCAATTCAAGAAGAAGAAAATCCTTCAATTCAAAAATTCAAAGATAATATTTTAATACCAAATGAAAGAAAAAATCATATAAGAAAATATACAAAAAGATTTTCATTTAATAATAAAAAAATAGATGAATATTTATCACCAAAAATATTAAATAAAGAAGGAAAAAAAAAAGAACTTCAAATTAAAAAAACAAACATAAATGAAAAAATAGAAGAAAAAAAAGAAGAAACAGATAATAATAACATATTAAAAATATCATTATTAAATGGGAAAAGGAAAAGAAAAAGAAATAAATCAAATTTAAATTATAAAGGAATAACATTTGATAGAGAAAAATATACATCAAGATTTGAACACAAAGGAAGAAAATATTCAGGAGGAAGATTTTTTATTGCAGAAAATGCAGCAAAAGCTTATGATTCAATGGTTTTTACACATTTAGGTTTTCAGAAAGGGAAAAAAAAATTTAATTTTATTTATAATAGTCCTAATGATATTCCTAATATTAATGAATTAAGAGAAAAAGATATTAGAATGAATCAATTGAAAGTAAAATAAAAAAAATTGTTTTATTTTATTATTAATATTAATAGTATTATTTTATAATATAATATATATTTAATTTTTTTTTAAATATGTTTTTTATTTTTTATTTTTTTTAATTTTTTTTTAATTCATCTAACATTGGAATTGGTCTTGAATTAAATATTATTTTTGATTCTATTATTGTTAATATTTGAATAGAATTCATTTCCAATTCTTTATTTACTTTTTGACAAAGGAGAAATGGATTTTTTAATTTTATTTTTTTTCCTGTTATTTGGTGATTTCCTATATTAAATATATAATTATCTTCATCTTGTTTTATTAATTTACCCAAATACATTAAATTATATTGATTTTCTATTGAATGAATAATATCTCCTTGAAATTCTATTAATATTGTTTCATTATTTTCAAATTTTCTAGTGAAATGAATTATTTTTGGTTGATTATTTATTTCCGCCATTAAAAATTTAATTTAAAAAGAAATAAAAAAAGCGAAAATTCACCCTATAATATTAAAAATTTAATTTAAAAAGAAATAAAAAATAGAGAAAATTCATCTTAAATGAATTAATTAATATATATATGTAATTGAACATCAACTTTAAATAAATGTATTGTGAATTAGACAAATATGTCAAACAAGAGACTATTGTATTATCTCATTTACAAAAAAAAGAAAATTAAATTTAAAGAAAAAATTTGTTGTTATTTCATGTGTCAAAAATATAAACACGTAAAAGAAGAAAAAGAAAAAATGGAAAAATTATCAAATGAAAACCTTAAATATTATAAAATAGAAAAAGATAAAAAAATGAATTGAAGAAGTATTTAGGAAATTCAAAAAACAAAAGTTCAATAAAAAAATAAACTATTTAAGAAAAGGAAAATTTTGGTTCATTTTCAAAAAATTTATTCGTAATATTAGATAGTGTTAGAAATTAAATAAATAGAAAAAATTATATTTGTTATCAAATTAGATAATAATGATTTGATTTTTATGATTATTGAGCAGGAAGAAAGCAGAGATTATATTTATAAAAAATATAATAAACTTTTAATATATCTATTAAAAAGTAATAAATATTTTTTATTTCAAACAATAGAAGATGAAATTACAGGATTTAAAGAACAGAAAGAATATAATGGATACTTTTCATATCCTAAATCTTTTAGATTAAAATGTATTAAAAAATTATCAGAAAATAGATTTATGAGTATCTCAAATTATGGAATAAAAATATATGCTTTAAATGAAAAGAAAAATAATGAAATTGTTTTAATGGACGTACATAAGAGTATATTGAACGTATTTTTGAAATAGATGAAAAAAATTTTATATTTTGCAATTCTGAGTATATAAGTGTATCATTGGGTGGCCCTGAGTATATTTATTTTATGATAGAAAAACTTTGTTTAACAGATATTTCGGATAAAAATATATAAGAAAAAATAAAAGAAATATATAAAAAATATTTTATGGATAATAATAGAGAAAAATATGAAATTTTTGATAAAAAAACAATACAAACAAATAATACCTACTTTAAAATATATATCTAATTTCCAATTGTTAATGAAATATAAAACTTGGAATACCGACTATTATTTTTCAGATTTTGTTGTTTTGAAAAAAAATATTTTGTTATAATGATAGATCAGTTTTTTTAATATTTGATTTATCAACAGGAAAATAATTGATAAGATATTTAATAATTGGAAAAGAAAATATAGATTTATTCGAATGTCAAACAAAAATATGAAATCAGTAAATGGAATAATATTAATGAATTTTTCATAAATATTAAAGGAAATATAACAAATTTTTTGAATTAGATGATTCTCAAGAAATAAAATTAAAAATTATTGCTTATTCTTTTTTTCCTAATTCAAGAAATATTTTAATTAAAATAGATGATTAAAATAGATTTTATATTGAAGAAGAAGACCATATTATAATATTTTAAATATTAAATATTTTTAAAAGAATTAAATTAATTATATTAAAATTTTTTAAAAATAAAAATATATATAATAATAAGGATTAGGCTTAATCCCCATATAAAAAAAAATAAAAAAAATTAAATAAAAATTTATTAGTCATTTTTAACTAAAATAAAGTTTAAATATATCTAAATTCATAATTTAAATTCCAGAAATTTCCCCATAAATTTTATTCTTTCCTTCTTCTTCTTTTCTTTTTTTAATAATCTCAATAGTTCTATTAAAATATTCTTCAATAGGAGTTAAATACTCAATATCTTTATTTTCATTTTTAATAGTTTCTAAATGATTTTTAATATCTTCGATTGTTTCTTCAATATAATCAACAGTAATAAAATTATCATTATTATCATTTTCAACATAAAAAATATATTTATTTAAAATATCAACATATAAAAAAAGATGAGCTGGATTTGTCATAGCAAATTTTGCAAATCTTGTAGCTTTTTTTAAACAATCTAAAACTTTATTTTTATCATTTAAAAGACTATAATATAAATGACTAATAATTAACATAGAATTACATTGTTCAACTCTTTTGGTAAATTTTTGAGCAGAATTAAATAAAGAATTAACAATTTGAGATAAAGTTTCATTTGATAAAATAGTATAAGTTAAAATACTTCCAGAAATACTAATTATCATATTAAATAAATTATCATTTTTTCCTTCTTGAAATATAGACATTGCTCCATTAATAAAAGAAGCACAAGCTTCTTCAAATTGTTGTTTATCAGAATTAATTAAATTTACCTGAGATGCTGCTTGTAAATATAATTTAAATGATAATTCTTGATTTATAGTATTTATTAATGTTAAAGTTTCATTAAGTAATTTATAATTTTTTAATAAACATTTATAAAATAAATCATCTGATGTAATTTGTGATATGTCAATATTTTCTAAATTATAATTCAAAATTGGAGTTTTTCTATTTTCTGGTATTAAATTATTTTTATAGTCATATGCATCTGAAATTCTATAACATAAATTTATTATTGAATTTGCTAAAGTAGGTAAAGTATATTTTTTTCTTTTATCACCTCCATTATTAAAAACTTCTTTTAATTGAGTATAAATTTTAAAAATTACTTCTGGATCTTTTGAAGAAATAACAAAAATTAATTTTGCTACTATTGTTTGTTCTCTTTCAAATTCAATTAAATCTTCATTTTCATTTTCATTTGAATCTTCTAATAAAGGTTTAATAAAACTTAATAATTTAGTAACTTTTTCTTCTGTATCTAATGTTTCTTTTGATGTTCCATTTACTAAACTTTCAATAATTTTCAAACCTAAATTTTTTCTTGAAATAAAATCTAAATAAACCATTAAAGAAGCAAAATCTTTCATATCAAATAAACTCAATTCACTTTCTAAAGGAGAAGAAAGTAAATTTAATAATTTTTTAACTCCTTCATCAAATAATTTATTATTATTTGCTTTTAAAACAGTATAAGCAGAACTTAATATATAATTTACATTATCTAATTTTTTATCTTTTGGACAACAATTAATAGTAAATTTCATAAAAGCAATTTCTAAATCGAAAATTTTTAAAAAATCAATTCCTTCATCATTATTAATATCTTTTTGTATTAAATCATCAAAAGAATTTTTTAACAATTCAAAAATTTTTTCAGTATCATTTAACATTTCTTTAGTATCATTATTAGAATTAGAAACAAATTTAGATAATTTTTCCATTAAAGTAATATAAAGAGAATGAATATCAACTTCAGGAACTAATTGATTAATAGCTTCTAAAATTTTTTCCATACAAAGAATATTATATTCATCAGGAAAAGCATGAATAATACATTCCATTAAATATTGTTGACTTAATTTATCTTTAATTTCTAATAAAATGGTAATAATTTTTGGTAAAATTGTACTTTGATATAATTCACTAGTCATTCCATTTAATGATGATAATCTCGTTATATTTTCACCTACTAAAATTTTTAATTCATTTCTTTCTTTTTCTCTTACTAATTTCTCATTTGCCGAAACACCATGACTTAATCTAATCCATAATCTATTCATTTCTTCTAAATTTTGAAGTATAAATTTAATAGTATCTTCAAATGTTCCTCCATCAGAAAGATAAATATTATCAATATCAGGTAATTTATCTTTTATCATTTTTAAAAGATAATATCTTACAAATAAACCACGAATTGGATTTTGTACTCCTTTTACCATATTTAATAAATCAAATATTATATCTCGACAACTTTTTGGTCTTTCTTCCATATATAATGATGCTACTGTTATTAAAAGATATAATCTTGGAATTATAAATTTTGCTTGTTGTACTGATTCATATATATCTTTTACTTGACGACCTCTTTTTATTTCTTCTTTTAAAAAATTTGAAAAGTACATCATTTCATCAAATGCTGCTGTGTATAAATGATAATAATTTTTAGGTGTTAATATTTTTGTACGAAGTTCTAATAAAAGAGCATTTGTATTTTTTAAACATTGACGAAGATTATTTTGTTCTATTGAATTTTGCATATGAAATGCATTTGCTTTTATATTTTTTAATCCGAGATCTAATACTCTTTCTTGATCTTCTTCAGTCGGATTCATCTTTTTTTAAAATAATATATAATAAATATTATATTATAAATCATAAAAAAATAAAAAATTTAAAAAAAAAAAATATTTATGATTATTCACAAAAAAAAAATAAAAAATACTTAAAAAAAAATAAAAAAAAGAAAAAAAAATGACAGAACTCAAAAATAATGAAAATTCAAATCAATCATCTAATCCAAATTCAGATCCAGAAATTCCATTAGAAATAAAAGTAGTTCTTTTAGGTGAAACAGCAGTAGGAAAAACATCAATAATAAGTCGTTTTGTAGATGGTAAATTTGTATCAAATTTCGTTCCAACAATGTCAGGAGCTTATTCTTCAAAAATACAAGAATTTAAAGAAGACAATAAAAAACTAAAATTTGAAATATGGGACACAGCAGGACAAGAACGTTATCGTTCAATAAATAAAATTTTTTATAAAGATGCATCAGTGGCAATTTTAGTATATGATATAACAAGAAAAGACACTTTTCAAGAAATAAAAAATTTTTGGTATAAAGAAGTAAGAGATAATTCAAATGAAAATATTATTATTGCAATTGCTGGAAATAAAATTGATTATTATGAATATGAAGAAGTTAATAAAAATGAAGTTTTAGAATTTTCTGAAAAAATTGGTGCTATTTTTAAAGGGACTAGTGCTAAAACTGGAATTGGAATTGATGATCTTTTCCTTAAAATTGGATTGAAAATTATTGATCCTGTTAATTTTAATAATAGGATTAATGAAAGTAAAGGACAAAGAATTAAGAAGAAAAATAGTATTTTGATTTCTAGTAATGTTAGTACAGATAATAAAAATGATGTTTTTGTTGATAGAAAAAATAAAAATTGTTGTTGAAATTTGATTATTTATTTTAGGATTTTTATAAAGTTTTTTATTTTTTTGTTTTTTTTTATGTTTGATTTTTTAATTTTTTTTTGGGTTTTTTAAAAGGTTTTTATTTGTTAATAAATAAATTTTTATTTATTTTTATATTTATTAAGATTATTTTTAATTTTTATAATTTATAAAAAAAATTCTTTTAACAAAATATAAAATTATAATAAAAGTAATAATTGAAAAAATAAAAAACTTTAATGTCTTTTTTTTTAAACTCAGCATCAAATTCAATATCAAATTCATTTCAAAAAATGAATAAATCCCAAAAATTAAAATTAAATTCAAGTTTAAAAGCATTAAAAACTGAAAGAAATATTATAAAAAGAAAAATAAAGAATTTTTCAAAAACAAAAAACTCACTTTACAATTTAAAACTTCCAAAAATAAATTTAACAAATCCTGTAGTTGATTTAGTATCAAGTTTAGAAATAAAAAATAATATAACAGGAACAAAAATTTTTGAAGAGATAACAAAAGATAAAAAAGAAAGAGAAAAAATTGATAATGATCCAGAAATTCAAGATAAAATTTTAGGGGTAGAAAAAAAAATGCACTTTGAAAGTTATGAAGAAGAAAAAGAATATATTAAAGCAGCTCAGTCAAGAGAATTTTTTAGAAAATATGAAATTATGAGAAGAGAAAAAGAAGAAGAAAATGAAATTGAAGAATTAAAAAATTTAACAAATAATTTAAAAGAAGAAATTAATGAAATTTATAAAAAAATTAGTTATTTAAATAAACAAATTAATGATTTTGACTTAGATGAAAAAGTAATTGAATATCAATTTTTAAAAGAAAGTAATCAAAATTTTGAAAATGAAAATTTTGATACAAAAACTTATATTACTGGTAAATCTAAAATGAGTAAAAAAATGAAAGCAATGAATTCTTTTATGGCAAATACAATGAAATTGAAGTTAGAAAAAATTAAAAAAGAAAAAAAAGAAAAAATAGAAAGAGAAAAAGAGGATTTAATATCTAAAATTGAAATAATAAAAAAAGATGTTATAGAAAAAGAAAATGAATATAAAGAAAAGAAAATGTTATTAAAAGAAAAAATTAAAAATTTAAGTTATTCATATCATAAAAAATTATATGAAGGATTAGATATAAGAAATGAGGGTTTAGTTTGGATAATAAAAGCAATATGGAATTTAGGAGAAAATATTCAAATGACATTTTTTCCTAAATTTTTAGATGAAAAAATAATTGATTATTTATTTACTATTGCCCATAAAAGTGTTAAATCTGATAGTTTAATTAAATTAATTGAAGAAAATAAAAAAAATTTAACTAATGAATTTCAATCTATTAATAGAAATAATCATTTTAAAAAAAGTAAACCTATTTTTAGAACAAGTATAACTGAAAAATTAACTAGAAAACTTTTACCAAGAGATATGATTAAGAATTATAAAAGCAAAAAAAAAGATATTAGATTGGAAAACATTTCAATTAAAGAAATGAATCAATTATTAAATGAAAAAAATGAATTTAATGAAGTTATTCAAACTAAATCTGTTAATTTAATAGATGCATTTTCTAAATTAAAAAATGATCTTGATTCTGAAATTATTCAATTAAAAAATAAAGAAATGGAAAGAATATTTAAAGAATTTTTATATAATGATTATGGAGAAAAATATCATGTAACAATTGAAACTATTATTGGTTGTCTAGTTGGAGAAAGTAGAAAAGAAAAAGAAATGTTAAAGTTTTATAGAATGAAAAAAGATATTTTCGATAATTTAAAAAAGATTCAATTTTATTCTATTATGTCACAAGATGAAATAGATAAAAAGAAAAAAAAAGAAGAGAGTTAAAATAATTTATTTTAATTTTATTAATATATGTTGAATGTCAAATTTTTTCAATTTTATATTTTATTTTTTTACTTTTAAACAAATTTTAAATTTTATTTTAAAATGATTTTGTTGTTTGTTAAAATTATTATATTTTAATTAAATTAAAAATCATTATTTTATAATTTTAAATAATAATTATTATTTATTTCTAACTTTTATTTAAATATTATTTAATTATTGTGTTTTAGGATGAAAACTTTTTTCATTTTGATCACCACTATCACAAATAATAATAATAATAAAAATAAGCATAATTAAAACTAAAACTCCTACCATTAAAATTAATTTAACAACAGAAGAATCGACTTTAAAACCAAATTTTAAAAATAAATCTTCAAAAAAATCACCAGTAGTAAAAGATAAACTTTTAATATTATTAATTAAATTTCTAATATCTTTTTCTGCTTTTTCAGAAGAAGAAGAATTAATATCAAAACTTTCTTTATGAATATAATATTTAGATTCAATAAAATCATATATAATTATTTGCATTTTACTATCTAATTTAGTAATACCAAAATATTTTGCTAATTCCATTTCTTTTTCAAGATCTGCATAACCAAAAACAAATTTCCTATTTTCAAAAGCGATTTTTTTAAATTGATTTTGTATAAAATCAACTTGTTTTAAATTATTTTTATGATAAAATAACATAATAGTAATTCTTGGATTTTTTTGTATTAATTTAATAAAAGTACCATCAATTTCATTTAAAATAGGATAAACATTATTATTTAAAAATTCTTTTATATCATCACATTCTCTATTCCATAAATATTCAATATTAATTCCATCAAAATTAAATTTAACTTTTTCTTTATTTTTATCATTAATATTAATAGATTTTATACCAAAATAAAAATCAATTAAAAAATCATTTTTAGCAAGCATTGAAATACATGAAATGAATTCAGTATTTTTTTCATTATATTCAACAAAAGGAGAAAAATTACCATAATTATTATAAAAATCAATATCATTATTTACTTTAATTAAAGGATCTGTTGATATTTTTTGTAAAAATTCTAATAAAGGAATTAATTCTCTTATTGGTTCAAATTTAAGTTCATTTCCTCTTATATAAACTTTAATTGTTGGATATCTATCAACATTAAAAAAGCTACATATTTCTTTTTTATTACAATTTATTTTTAAAAATTTAAAATTATTTACAAATTGATATTGACTTGCTTCATCAAAAATTGGTAAAAATCTTTTACAATGACCACACCAATCTTGATGAAATAAACTTATTACATAATCTGAATTTTGAATATAGTTTTTTATTTCATTTGTTGTTTGAATTTCTATTGATTTTATGTCTTTAAATTTTGGAAGTTTTGTTATATTTTTATTTTTTGGATATTTTACAGATATTGATTTTATAATTAGTTGTATTGATATTATAATTTGGAATATTTTTTGTTTCATATTATTTTTAGAAAATAAATATTTTTTATTTTAAATATTTAATTAAATCAAAAAATATTTATTTTAATTTATAAAAAGTAAAATTAAATGGAATTTAGTTTTTATTTTTATTAATTTTAATTATTAATATTAGATGTAATATTAAAGTCTAATTATTAATATTTCAATTAATTCATATTTACATATATAAAAAATAATTATTTATATAAAAAAATATTTTATAATTTATTTTTATATATTTATATTTTTTCATATTTTCAGTAAAGAATAAGATTTTCTTAAAAAAGGATTTTGTTCTTTAAATAAAATATTAGTTTTATAACCATTAGAATTTGAACTTAAGCTTGTTAATTTAGAACTTGTTTTATTTATATCTCTATTTGTACTTAATAAATCAATTTTTTTAATAAACAATTTATTAGAAATGAAATTTCTATGAGTTGGTGATAAAATAAAATTTTTTTTACAAAATTTATTTTTTATATTATTATAAGTAATATTAATATTATTCATTTTATCTAAATTTAAAATAGGTAAAATAGTTTTAATAATAATAAGAATAATAGAATATTTTTCTTCCCAATTTAATTTTTTAAAATCACAATTTTTAAAATCATCAATATTAAAATATATTTCTTTTACATTAACTAAATTATCATTATAAATTTTTTCTAAACATTCATCTAAAATATTAATTAAATTACAAAACTTATTATAAATATGCTCTAATCTATCTTTTATAGTATTATATTTACTTTTATAATTTTCAATTTCTTTTTGTAAAATTAAAAGTTCTTTTTGTGAATTAATAGATTTTGTCATATAAAAATTATTTTTACTTTTACTTTTATTTAATTTATGATTTTGATTCATTGAATCAAAGTTTTTACTCTTTTCAAAATTGGGTGATTCTTCATTAATAATTGTTTTTGATTTTTTATTTAAATCATTATCTCTAAATGAAAGAATTTTAATGAAATCAGTATATTTTTTATTTTTTTTTGCTAAATTTTTTTCGATTTCAGAATGAATTTTAATGTCATTTTTATATTCATTTATAATTTTATCTAAATGTTCTCTTTGATTTAATAAATCTTCTATTTGATAAGATTGATATTCTAATTCATTAATTAATTCATTTTTTTGTAGATAATTCATTTTTTCTTTTAAAATATTTATTTTATTTTTTTTTCTCTTTAAATTAAGTAAATCAATACAATTTTTTTTTAATTCAAATTGTTTTTTTTCAAATTGATACTCTTTTTGTTTTAATCTTTTATCTTCTTCATTTTCAAAAATATCAATTATTTTTTCTAATTCTAATATTTTATTATACATTATTTCATTTAATTTTTCTATATGATTTGCATTTTCAATCTTATTTATATTTGTTTCATTAAAAAATTTTATTTTATTAACTTCTATTTCATGTTTCAACTCAAGCTCATTTATTTTTTTTTCATAATCTGATTTCAAATTTTCAATTGATTCTTTTAATTTCAATATTTCTTTATTTTTATTGTTTATTTGATTTTCCATATTTTTTAATCCAATTTCTTTTGATATTATTTTATTATATCTTTTTAATAATATTGAATATTCACTTTGTAAATTTGACAATGAATCTTCTAGATTTCTAATATAATTGTTTAAATTAATTATTTCTTTTTCATTATTTTGAATTTTCACTTCTAAATTTTGTATTCTATTATCTTCCATAAAAATAATTATTATAGAATTTAATTTTATATTTTTGATATTATTAAAAAATATTTTAATAATTCATTCATTTGATTTATTTTATTATAAAAATTAAAACAATGAATAAAAAATGAATAAATAATATCTTTATATAAAAATAAAAAATTAAATATCTACTAAAATATTATACATTTGTATTTATTAAATAATAAAAAAACAATTACACAAAACATAAATAAATTACCTTAAAAACTTTATTTTAATCGTTACTTATTTTTTGATAAATTTCATTTCTATAAATCTTTAAACTTTTTCTAATATCATCAGGTTTGTCTTTAGCAATTCTAACTAAAATATTAATTAAATCATATAAAATAAAATCATTTTTTCCTTCATCATTTTCAGTAATAAAAGGTTTAATAATAATTCCATTTTCTTCTTGTAATTCCATATTAATTTCTTTATCATCAACAATAATAATTTTTTTTATATCTCTTCCTAATTTATTTAAATCTTTATAATATTGTTCATTTAAAAAAGTAGCACTTTCTCTATATAAACGATAAGAAAAATATTTTTCATCTTTTTCAATAAAATTAATAATTTGATCGGCATATTCTTTTATTCCAGTAGTAAAAACAATTAATTCATAATATTCTGTTAAACTATGTAAAAATTTTCTTAATCCAGGTCGAAGAATAAAAATATTTTTTCCTTTTGGAACATGTATTAAAGTTTCATCTAAATCTAATACTAAAGAATATTGTTTTGATGGAGGAAAAGGAATTAATGGTATTGTTTTTGTATTTTGTTCTTTTATATTTATTATATTTAAATTTTTCATATCTATTGTTCCAATATTTTGATTTTGGTTATTTTTATTTTTTAATAATTGAGTTTCTTTTTTTGGTTTTTTTAAATTATAATTTGAATATGTAGTATTATTATTTTCTAAATTTTTTATTATATTTGAATTATCTTTTTGTACTGAAGTGTAATTTTTATGTTGTTCTTTTTTTTTATTTTCTTTTTTTATTCTATTAAATCTTGCAAAAATACTTTCATTTTCTTCTTCTTCATTTTTTATTGTTTCTTGAATAATAAATCTTGGATCATTTTGAATATAATAATTATTACTATAATGAGATTGGAATTTTGGATAAGTTCTTTGTGGAGTTAATAAAGAATAATTATGATTAAATGTTTGACTTTGTGGTTGAGTAAAAGTATGATTAAAAGTATTTGTACTAATTGTTAAGTTTGAATTAGATAAATTTGAATTTGTATTTTGATATGTAAAATAATTTAAATTTTGATGAGAAGGTAAACTATTCATTTGAGATGAATTTGATATTGATTTTGGAATATTAACAGGTTTTCTAAAGTAAAAATAATTATTTGAATTATTTATAAATGCTCCATTATTACTTATTATTGTCATATTATTTGTTTCTTTAATTTGAGGTTGGAATGTTAAATTTAAATTATTTTCTGATATAACTGTATTTGAATTTGTGTCTATTATATTATTCATATTTATTGTTTCTGTATTTATCGAATTATTCATAATTGGACTATTCAAATTTATATTTTTTGAGTTATCTAAATTATTTGTTAAGTTATTATTATCTTGTAAATTATCTATGAGAATATTTTTCTTGGGTGAATTATTATTATTAATATTTTTATCTTTTATTTTTGAATTTTCAGATAAAGAAATTTGATTTATTGAATTTTGAATATCTTGCTTTTTATTGGTTATATTATTATCTATTATATTTGCCTCATTTATTTTTTTATTATTTGAATTAAATTTTTCTCTATTTATATTAGAATTATTTACATAAAAATTCTTTTCTATATAATTATTTTCAAGTTTAATATTTTTTATTTTATTATTAAACAAATCATATAAAAACTCATAATTTTCATTTCTCATTTTTCTAAAAGCAATAAAAAGGCTTTGAAAGTTTTTTAAATTAATTCTTTGATATTGAGTAATAATTTTAAAAATCCTATTACTTATATCTTTATATGAAAGCAATAAAACTTGGTTTTCTTCTTTATGATTAATATTAGGATTTCTTAAAGAATTATTATAAATACTTTCACTCATTAAAATATGAATATTAATTATATTTTTCATATTTTCTAAAAAATATTTTTGTTTATTTTGATTTACTATATCATAAATTAAAATAATAGAAAAAAACATAATTAATAATGTCATTTTAATTGAATTGAAATATTCATTTTCTTTATTAATATAAATTAAATATTCATATATATTTCTAAAATTTTCAATCCATAAAACACATTCATTAAGACATTGATTATTTTGTAAAAATAATTTTTGAATATTTAAAAAAATTTCATTTGCTTTACTTATTTGTTGTTGAAATTGATATTCATCTAATTTTTCTTTTGAATTAATAGTATTCTTAATAGAATCATTATTTTCTTTTGAAGGAATTTTTAAAGGAGTTGAATTTGTAGAAATAGAAATAGAAGTTGATGAAGGATTTGATTTTTTATTTTCGAAAATTTTAAAATTTTTAAGAAAACTATTTGTTACATTTGTATTTATTGGAATATCTCTTAATGATGATAATATATTTTTTTGATATATTAAATTATTTTTGGAAATTGGAAAGTTATTTTGATATTTGTTTTTAAAAATTGATTCAAATTTATTTCTATTTGTTATTATATTTCTTTCAGTTTTATAAGGTTGAGACATTTTTATTCAAATATTTTGATTATAAATTTTTTTATAATTTATTAATTATAAAAAAAGAAAATTTATATTGTTAAAATATAATAATTTATTTATTTTTTTTATAATTAATATTAATTATTGAAAAATATTAAAAAATGAATTTATCAATAATTTCTGCTATTTATAAAAAAAAATCCAAATCTAATAAGAAAAATGTACTAAAATTAAATTCAAAAAGCAATATAAAAATAATTAAATTAAAAGGAAGAAATCAAGTAAATAACTTACAAAAAAATAAAATGAAATTTAGTACACATTATATAGGAGAAATGGATAAAAAATTTGGTATTACAACTGTTATATTGAATGCAAATGTTTTAAAAAAATTAAAAACAAATGATTTTTTAAATCAGATTTCAAATCAAGAAATTTATAATAAATCATTTTTAAATTTGAAAGAATCTTTACAAAAAAAATTTAATGAAAGTTATACTATTAAAACAAAAATGAAGTTTGATCAAATTGATATTCCAAACAATAATAATTTCTCTTTTGAAAATAGATTAAGTGAAAATTTAAATAAATCACTTTTTTATCAAAATACATTATTAAAATCATATAATCATAAAAATAATTATAATTTAAAAAAATTTAAACTTAAAAATGAAGAAAAAAATAGAAATTTTTCCCCAAATATTGATAATTTAATTCAAAATTCATTTTATAATTTTAATTTCAATTATAATTCTAGGAATTTACCTTTTTTTAATTCAAATGATTCTTCTTTTAAAATTAATAAACCTATATCAAATATTAAAAGTATTTTAAGTAAAAATACAAGTGAAATAGTATATCCTTATGAAATTAAATATAAAAAAGTTAAAACTTGCGATTTTTTTAATGAATCATTTTCAAATGGGAATTATTGTAATGTATTAAAATCTAATAATTTTAATTATAGAAAATTATTTAATAATAATGAAATTAATTCTGTTGTTAGAATTTTCCGAAAAAAGAATTATTAAATAGTTATATTTATATAATATAATATTTGTTTATTGTATTTAAAATTTTAAAATATTAATTTTTTTATATACTAATTTTTATGTAATAAATTTTATAAAACTTAATAGGAAATTAAATTATTGAAAATATAGAGAATTACTTTTTTATAAATAATCAAACTGTTATATTATAAAAAAATATAATTAATAAAAATACTTCTTTAATCATAAATTATTAAATTAAAATTAGTAATTTTTTTTTGGAATTTAACAATTATAGTTTTTGGAATATTTAATATTTAATTAATGAATAAAAAAAAATATATTATTTATTTTTGGAAAAAAATAAAATTATAAAATATATTTAATTGAATTTATCAAAAAAATTAAATTTTTATATTAAATAAATCTAAATTAAAAATATTTCAAATTTATATAAAGATATAATAATTCCAATTTAATTAATTAAACATATTAAGG
>JAEEGK010004789.1_pt1 | contig 32987 bp, 28 predicted proteins | sample 8958771 | NCBI WGS metagenome assembly JAEEGK01 (sample SAMN16246547, study PRJNA631951) | gut metagenome | biome: gut microbiome; feature: rumen; material: SC-attached | host: Bos | place: Iran: Karaj | collected 2018-10 | reverse complement strand
TCGAAATATTGTAGGCATGCCCAATCTTGTTCCAGCCAATCGGCGGAATAATCGGCACAAACCCTTCATTCATGAGTTGCTCCAGCAAGTCGCGCTGGATGCGTTCGATGCGCCCGGTACGCATGTAGTCGATACCGTTGATAACGCCCATGCTGCGCGCCAGAATCCAGTTGCCCTGAATACCGCTGAGACCGCTCGCCGTGAGGTGGCTCATGATGCGTTGCGCAACACCCAAAGACGCCTGCTCCACGAGAGGCAGCGCTTCTTCGTTCGTAAGGCGGACACCATTATGGAATTCCGTTTCGAGGTCCCACGCCTTGAGCTGAGCGTCAATGCTGTTTCGCGTGCCCGGCACAATAATAATGCGGATGCCCGCCTTGTGCAAAAGGGCGATATCGCGCATCAGCACAGGGAACATCGGATGGTCCATCAAGCTATCGTCAATCTTCAGGACGAACAGCTGACCCTTGAACCTATCCATATAGCCAAACACTTCCCGGATGAACCCGGCAACTTCGAAGTGCTGAGAATAAAAATCGGACGCTGCGTTACTCATGAACTAAAAAGTAGCAACAGAAAAGCGAAGGTCTCAGAACCTTCGCATTTTTTAAACCGTAATTCGATAATTTTTGGCGGAGCGACTTTAAGGCGTTATAATAGAACCTTTTGCCGGAACCATGGACGAGCCCGAAGGCACATTCGCAAAGACCTGCAAGAGTTCCACTTCGAACACCAACAGCGAGTTAGGCGGAATGGACGGAGGTGCACCCGCTTCGCCGTATGCAAGCGCGCTCGGAATCCAGGCCTTGACCTTTTCGCCGACCTTCATCTCCAAGAGCAAGTCCTGCCAACCTTCGATAACTGCCGTCACCGGGAATTCGAGCGGAATGCCGCGCTTGACGCTGTTGTCGAATTCTGTTCCGTCCAAGAGCGTACCGACATAATGGACCTGAACCTTGTCAGATGGCTTGGGCTTGATTCCCGTCCCCTCTTTGAGGATGAGGTACTGCACGCCCTTCTTCGTGACCCATACTCTCGGGTCCTTGATGTTCTGCGCAAGGAACGAAGCCTGGTCGCCCATCGCCTTTCGGGCTGCGGCGGCATCGTCAATATCCTTCTGCGTCTGCATCTGGGTGAGCAAGTCCTGCAAAGCCGCTTCGGTAACCGAATCCGTCATCAGGACTTCGCGGCTAGGATCGATGACATCGCGCATGGCATTGATGAGAACTTCCAGCTTTACGGGAACATTGATATTCGAAACCGCACGGCCAAAGTCAACACCAAGTGCATAACTGTAACGATCGACCGCATTGTCCATAAACACTTTAGACTCTTCGACCGGCACAGTGACCGGAACAGGCGTAAGTTCGGGAGCCTTTGCAGGAGTCTGTACGGCAGGTGCATTTACGGGAGTCGTTGCAGGAGTCGTTGCGGGAGTCGCTTTTTCCGCAGGAGCCTTTGGCGTATTCGATTCAACGGCAGATGCCGGCCGGCTCCCACCACAAGCCACAAGGGTTCCCCCAACAAGAAAAATCGGCAAAACATGAAGAAATTTCATAAATCGGATCCAGTCCTAAAATTTTTCCACCTTAAAATACTTTTTTATGCTCATATTGCGTTAAAAAATGTGACGAATTTCTCTAATTTCCGAGAGTGTAAACAAAAACACACATTTTCACTTTAAAACTACTTATTTTTTTACTATATTTCTCGCCGAAAGGAAAAAATCCCATGAAAAACAGCTTTAAGTGTTATATAGATTCTGCGGCTGCCCAAAAAAAGCAGTTCGAAGAATCCGTTGATAACGTTAAAGATTCCTTATCCAAGGTCATTATGGAATCTTCCTCACACGATTATAAAGAATTGAGCATCACCCCAAGTGAACCTGTTTACTCCTCGACCGGTTGGCTAAAAGGGGCCCTCTCCTACCCTTGGGCAATCGTAAGCGTCATTATCCCGTCATTCCTCGAAGACATTTTTTAATTTGAATCCGTCCCGCCAACTGAGCGGGCTTTTTATTTATGCATTTTGTCACCCCGGTCTCTGTGCCGGGGTCGGTTTTTTTATCGTTTTTTGGCAAAGCCCACATTAAATTTTTAAATTTGCAAAAAACGGAGATTTTATGGCAGCACTCATTCTAGACGGCAAGGCTCTTGCCAAGACCACTGAAGAAGAACTCAGCGCCCGCGTGGCAAAGCTCAAGGAAAAGACCGGCAAGACCCCGATTCTTGCAACAATCCTCGTGGGCGACGACCCGGCAAGCGCCACTTACGTCAAGATGAAGGGCAACGCCTGCGCCCGCATAGGCATGGAAAGCATCCGCGTGGTGATGGACAAGAACACCACGACCAAAGAACTCCTCGACAAAATCCAGGAACTCAACGAGAACCCGAACGTGCACGGCATCCTCTTGCAGCACCCAGTTCCGCGCCACATCGACGAACGCGCCGCCTTCGAAGCAATTGACGCCCGCAAGGACGTGGATGGCGTGACCTGCCTCGGCTTTGGCCGCATGTCCATGGGCGAAAAAGCTTACGGTTGCGCAACGCCGGCTGGCATTATGCGCCTCCTCAAGGCTTACAACATTCCGCTTTCTGGCAAGCATGCCGTCGTCGTTGGCCGTAGTGCCATCCTCGGAAAGCCGATGGCAATGATGCTCCTCAACGCAAACTGCACCGTGACCATTTGCCACAGCAAGACCGAAAACCTCCCGGAATTCGTGAAACAGGCAGACATTCTCGTGGGTGCCGTCGGCAAGCCGGAATTCATCAAGAAGTCCTGGATCAAGCCGGGTGCAGTTGTCGTAGATGCCGGCTACCATCCGGGCGGCGTCGGCGATATCGAAAAAGGCCTTGAAGAAGTCGCATCCGCATACACTCCGGTTCCGGGCGGTGTCGGCCCGATGACCATCAACACACTCATCTACCAGAGCGTCGAATCCGGAGAATCGTTGATTAAATAGGTTTCATGGGGCAGGAAAAGGTCATCCTGGAGGCGAAGCCGATAGGATCCATTGCTAAAAAAAACTAGGAAATTAGCGGTCTATATTTTTATAGGCCGCTTTTTGTAATTAGCACATGAACCGGTCGCCAACACATCAAAGATTCTTTATAAATTCCTTCGCGTCGCACGATTCAACGAGGTCTTCGCCGAGCAGTTTCTGCAAGCGGATCAAGTTCTGCCGTCCGACGCTATCGAGCACAACAGCCTTCTTGAAGCGATCGCGGTGCCGCAACAGGAACTCCAGATTATTGATATCCGTCTTCGGAAAACCGTAACCGATAAAGTAAATCTCTTCGGCATTTTTCAAATAATAGTCAGCCTTCGACCATAGCAGATTGAAAAGGCTCCCCCGCAAGAACGATTCCTTCGCATGCGCCATCGGAATAAAAATGGGCGTGTCTTCGCAATAAATCGGGAAACTGCGGTCTTGCGGTTCGACTTCGCAAACGTTCTTCAAGTCGAGTTCGTCACTTGCCCCCTTGACCGGGAACCAGTTGAGCGAACCGTGCAATTTGATAAGGTCTATCGTGCGGGTCTTTTTTCCGCGCTTTGCGGAACGGTCGGCAGGGTCAATCTTCACACCATAATCGACGGAAACTTGTTCGGAAAGTTCCTTGTCGTTTGCAATCGCGGTTTCAATCAGCGTATCGTAATTGAACGAAAGCAGAAGCGTTTCGCGGGTCCCCGCCGCGGAATCGTTTTCGCACGACACCAAGAACTGCTTGAGAATCGCCCGCGAGGATTCGTCAAGCACATTATCGCTGCGGATAACGCTTGCGATAAAACGCAAAAGTTCAAAGCGTAGCGACGCATGGTAAAGCCGCTCGCGTTCGCCCGGGAAAATCTGCGCCGAAAGAATCGAAGTCGCCAACGGCTCAATGCCCAAGTAATCGTTATCGCCATTGCACAGTTCAAGGAACCGCTTGCAGTAATCGCGCAAATGCGGGAATTCGTCAGATATGCCAAAAGGAATCAGCTCGTTCAAGTCGCGGAGCGTAGGCATCTGCGGCGAGAAGGACTTGCTGAACCCAGAACCAAGAACAAAAATCCGTCTATAGCAATTCGAATGCATCATACTGTGAATGTATAATTTTTAGTAGACAGTAGGAAGTAGACAGTGGTTAGTGGTTGGGAAACCCCATCCATAAAACTTTTATGAACCCTATCGGTTCGTTGCACACCCCTCCAGGGTGACAGCCGTAAGAGAGGGCTCTAGGATGCCCCCCCCTCAAGCCTCCAATCTCTAGATTCTATTCCTTACACTTCCGCGAGTTCCATTTCTTCTTTGAGCTTGAGGACCATGTACAATGGAATTTCAGCTATTTCTGCAACATCTTTAGGCGACATGTTCCTTTCAAGCATGTTCTTCGCGACTTTTTCACGTTCCATGAACTTATACATCGCCTTGTCAATGGATTTCATCTCGTCTGTCATAAGATACCTCGAACTAAAATTACTCAATTCTACTTCTTCCTGCAATACCTTGAATATCGGGTCGGAAGAGAACCCGCTAAAGTCGGCTCCACGGTTGAGCGTTTCGATGGCACGGAGCCACAGCGCGAGGCGACTATGGTCGTCTTTGAAAGTTTCGGCATACTTCAAAAATTTGTTCACTTCGATGACCGTGATGGCGAGCTGGTCGTAATAGAGCAATTTTTGCTGATTATAAAGCTGAACCTTGTGGCGATACTCTTTGGACAATCGCCAAGGGAAAGCGTTAGTAAACTGGAAACTGATGAGGTTCAAGTTCTCGAGGATTGGCGGATAATTCTTCTTCACCATATTGCTGACGTGGCGAGACACATACAGCACAACTCGTTGCTTGTAAATGGAATCGCTATCGTGCTGAATCTCGATGGATATGCGGTCACGGGGAGCCTTCCCGTCACGGTCATTCGTCAACAAAAGATCGGGTTCAGCATTCCTGTAGCCGAGTTCGCTAGGGATGAAAGGGTTCACAAGCTTCGGATGTTCGATGCAGTCGCGACCCACGAGATTCAAGGCTGCATTGATGAGGTCTGTCGTAAGAGCGATGTTCTTCTCACTGGCCAAAATTTTCTTGATGCAGGCGTCGTTGTAAAAATAGACGTTGTGCTTTTCATGGGCTTTCACGATTGCATCGGTGTCCCTGAGCTTATCGAGAAACTGTGCAAATTCTTCTCTTGTCATGCGTATCCTTTTTTCAGGAGGAGAAACAGGCTCCCCCTATTTAGTTAACACGCTTTAAGAGGCCATTTGTCCAAGAATTTTTTGTAAAAAGATTTTTAAGGGTTAGTAAACAGTGGTTAGTGGTTGGGAAACCCCATCCATGAAACTTTTATGGACCCTATCGGTTCGTTGCACTCCCCTCCAGGGTGACAGCCGTAAGAGAGGGGATATTAAAAATGCAGCCAGCCGGTTTCCATGGCGGTTACGGGTGTGACCTTCATGTCGCCTTTTTCAGGGACTTCAAAAGCAAGGCCCGTCAAAAAGTTCATCCAGCATTTCGGATTGAACTTGAACCCGCAAAAATGCGAAAGGCACGGCACAATCCAGGCGTCGTGCGTCACGAAAATGTTGAAGCGCGAACTCGCTTTTTCAAACATCATTTCGCGCATTTGTTCGGCACGTTCATGCAGCGGGCAAAACGCGTCGTGTTCACCCGCTTCAAGCCACTTGCAAATACCCTCGTAAAATCCATCCCTCAACGTTTGTTCATAAGCGGGTACATCACGAACAAAGAAATCACCCAATGCATCAAGCGGAGTGACTTTTGCGCCGTTCGCAGAGCCTTGCTCCACATACCCCGCAAGCTTTCGGCCTGCGGCAATGCACTCCGCCGTCTCGATGCAGCGACCGACCGGACTCGAAAAATACACAGCATCGCCAATCGCCGGGATTACACGCCCCAGCGAAACCGCCTGACGGCGCCCACCATCCGTAAGCCCCACATGCGCACCAAAATCCTTATCCTGCGGCGTAATGTGGTTGCGTTCGGCATGGCGCAAAAGCAGATAAACTTTAGAGTTCCAGTCTATCTGTGCAAAAAATTCAGATGCGGGTAGAAAGTCGGTAGTCATTGATAGGAAGTGGTTAGTGATTAGTGGTTAGTCAACAGGATTTTAAATATGTACTATATCCGTCTCCGTGTAAGGAGATCCCCGAACAGGTCGGGGATGACAAAAAAGTGTAGGTGGATTCTTCGACGGAGTTTACCCTGAGCTTGTCGAATGGGCTCAGGATGACAGCACTGAGAGAGACTCCAGGGTGACACATCCTTAAATTCCAATGGCGGCGGAGAGCGGGATCCAAATCGCATGTCCGACGACAAAGCTCAAAATCCCAAGGGCGAAACCGCACAGCACGTCCGTAAGCCAGTGCACGCCAAAATAAACGCGCAAAAGTCCCCACGTGAGCGGCAACAGCATCATGATCCAGCCATATTGCGGCACGCAATAGAACACCGTGCTTGCCACAGCCAAGTTGTTCATCGTATGGCCCGACGGAAAACTGTACTTGTCGAGCGGCGGAACTTCGGCCTTGATCTGCGGATTCGCGGCAAACGGACGCGAACGCTTGGTGCTGAGCTTGACGCATTCGTAAATCACAAGGCTCATCGCGAGCGAGACCAGCGCCTGCCAAAGAATCGGCAAAAAGCTTTCCCAGCCGATCATCCAAATCAAAAAAGCGATGAACAGAGCCCAAATATAGCCGTCACCCAGACGCACATAAAACTTGAGGAACTTCGTCGTCTTCGCGGAAAAATGACGGTTCGTCCAATACACCGACACGCGGTTATCAAATTCAGAAATTTTCTTGAGCATGGGTGCAAATTTAGAAATTTAAATGTCAATAATCTAGACTCTTTCAAACAACAACGCAATAGGTCGGATTGCGGCAAAAAAGTCGATACTTGCTCCGTTTTGGGGCGTTTTTATGCCATTTCGGAAGAAGTATCGCAAAATTCGGTTAGCTTATTACAAGTCGCGAACGCAACGAATGCTACCAGCACCGGTCTTTACATCCTTATACGCAACGCCACTGGAGTCGTACATGTCACTACTGAATGAATAGTGATAGGCCCAATCGGCATCGCTTTCCGTGGATGTTATAAAGCAAGCGGCGATCCCAAGGCGAACAAATCTTCCTCGAGCATTTTGGAATCCTGAATACTTTATTTCCAAATCCGGAGCCTTCAAGCCATCTTTTCGAAGCACGTTATACCAGTCGGAATAAGAGGGCAAGCGCCAACCATCCGGGCAGACCCCCTGTACATGAGGGTGGGTGACAGAATCCGCCAAATCGCAAGCAATGCCGTCACCACAGGGAACACGCTCCGATGAATCCATGGCCACGCTCCATCTATACAAACGCCCATGAATTCTGCAATTTGATTCATCGTAATCGTAACAGTCGCTCCCTTCGGCACTATACCTAAGATTTTCCGCCATCCATTCCAGATTTCCGATTTCTACGGTCTTATAGACTTCGCCATCTCTTTTGTCTGTAAAACTAGAAGTGGTATAGCTCTCCGGGCCACTCGTGCTATCGCCGCATGCAGCCAAAACAAGCAGCAAGCACATTGACAAAAGAAACTGTATTCTGCATCCCGTTTTTCCAAAATTCCTTTTTTGACGAAAACACATTTTTTAGTTCGACCAAATTATATATAAAAATGCGTGCATTACTGCCCGTACCCGCTCGCCATGCAACGCCTTTTGAGCAACGCGAAGAATCTTTTGTCGTTTACTATAGCTATTTACCGTAAAGCAGTCGGGCTGCTTCGGGAACCATCTTGGAGTCCGAATGCCCTACTCCTGATACATAGACTCTTTCCCAGTTGAAGGTTGCGCCGCGGTTGTCGGCATCTTCTTTGCAGAATTCGAAGAACGTATTACCACGTTCCAAACGGGTAAGGCCTTGTACATCGGCTTTCGCGGTTGTGCGTAGGTTTTCAGTGCGCAAAGTGTCTGCATCGCCTAGCAAGATAGTCAATCGCTTTGCATAATAGACTTTGACATCGACCCCAATCTCATCGACACTATTACCGATTCCATAGGGATAGTCAATTTTTTCGTTAGGAAATGTGTACCAGCCAGCATTGGCAGCTATGGCCCGATCAACTTCAGATGTTGAGTTGAATAGTAGATATCTGTGAACGAACTGACCGCCTGCCGAATGTCCGTAGATGTTGTATTTTGTCGCTTGAGAGACACTATGGTCTAAAAAGAAATGGAAAATTTCTCTGATAATCGGATATGTCATCGAATCTTGTGAAACAAATACGCTCGATTCGTTAGTGACGTTTCCTTGCTGGTAGGCTTTATCGGAAAATTGATTTTCGCTGAATTGCGGCGCCAGCACGATAAAACCATATTTGTCCGCAAGGCTTTTCCAATCATCGCGATATTTGTCGCCATTGCGATCTACGCCATGCATTACGATTTGTACGGGCATTTCTCGAACATTCCCTTCGGGAATATGGTAATAGATTTCAACCTTCTTGCCAGCATAGGCTCCCTTGCACTCGTAGATTTCCATACCCGTCTTTGAAGAAAAAAGGGAATCCTTGCTGTTAAGTTCCTGACCGTTTAAAACGTCGGAATCTGATTCGTCATCGGGAGCAGATTTTACAGAGCTGCAAGAAAAAAGGAAAGCTGTTGAGAGAATGGCTGTTCCCATAATAAATGGTTTAATCCGCATAAATTTTTCTCCCTAATAAGACTTTACCAGTGAATAATATACTTTAAAAAAATTTGTTTAGCTCGGCTCAACCATGTCTATTCGTGCAACGCGAGCAATTTACCCCTAATTTGTCATTCCCAGCTTGACCGGGAATCTCCTCTTTTACTATCATTCTAACAGACATAGCTTTGGACTGAACAGTCCAGAGCGACCGGAAAATTTTGAGATTCGTCTCTTATTCTCACAACTGAAACTACCACTTTCAACCAACACGAGAATAAGACGAGCGCTCACGTCCCTATTGGGGCGTGGGTCGTTTGTACTTATTGTGTTGAAGGGTGTGGTAGCCCGCAGTTGTGATAAGCGCTTACGACTCCACGCCTTTTTTGTTTGGGTTGCAAATGCTCCAAGGTAAGAGTTTATCTCGTGTCCTTTTGATGGAGTTATTTGCGTGGAAAAACAAAAACAGCATTTTGTTTCGAAGGAAACTACAACCCCAAATCTGTCGCAGTTAAAGCGTCAACGAATGTTGACATTTTTGGAGACTCTCCGAAAAGAGCATGCAGATGACGAGTCTATTCGAGCATTTACAGAAATAGAGAATTACATAAGAGAAAAAAAGTATGGTCTTGTGTGGGAAGAACATGAAGAACGGGTTGATGAAATGCTTCGAACTCATATACCTGTATTCAAAGAAGATTCCAAAAGAAAAATTACAACCTCTACAGATGATACTTACAACTTCATTCTTGAAGGAGATAACTTACAAAGTTTATACCTGCTAGAAAAAACTCATAAAGGCCGAGTTGATGTTATTTATATTGATCCGCCATACAACACTAAAAATAAAGACTTTATATATGGCGACAAGAGAATTGATGCTACAGATGGATTTCAACACAGCAAATGGCTTTCTTTCATGTCTGTACGTTTGAAAGTTGCTGAAAGATTACTAGCACCCAAAGGAGTCATGGCAATAAGCATCGGTTATCATGAAGTTAACGGTCTAATGTTTCTTTGTCAGGAATTATTTCCTACTCGACAAGTTGTCTGTGTAACAGTACAAACATCAAGTGGCAATGCTGTTACGAATGGATTTACAACAGTTCAAGAATATCTAATTTTTATCACACCAAAAGAATTTGAGCCTTTTGAAATTGAAGATGATAAAAAAGAGTATTCCAATCCTTATCATGGAATGACTTTGTCTGGATTTAACCAAACTCAACGTCCAAATCAAGCTTATCCAATTTTTATTGATGGAAATGGGTGTATTGTTGGATGTGGAAAATCTCTTGATGAAAGAATTAAAGACGGAACCTATAAGGGCTTGACATCAGATTTTATTTTTGATTATTCTGAAGCACCCAAAGGATGTACTGCGGTTTGGCCCATTACAAAAAGTGGAGATCCATGTGTATGGCGTTTAATACCAGAAAAATTAATGCTTAATTGGAATAAAGGTTATATAAAGATTATTCCAAATAAAAAAGGCCTCAATAAATACATAGTGCAATATTTATCAAAAGGTATTATTAATCAAATTGAAGAAAATATTTTGGAAACAAAACAAATAGATTTAACCAAACCAACTTTAGAGGTGATTGGATTTAAAACTGCAGCAAATGGCATACCGACAATTTGGTCGAATAATCGTTATTTGACAACAAGTGGTTCAAAGGATATAAAAAAGGTTTTTGGGAAAAAAGTAGAGTTTCCTTTTCCGAAGCCTGTCTCGTTGGTGAAAGATTTTTTAAAGAGAGTTTCCCATAAAAATAGTTTGGTGTTGGATTTTTTCGCGGGATCAGGAACTACAGCACAAGCAGTTCTTGAATTGAATCAAGAAGAGGATGGAGCCCAACGTTGTTTTATTTTATGTACAAATAACGAGATGTCTGAGAAAAAACAAATTGACTATTTTGTCGAAAAGAAACTTATATCAACACCTCCCAAAAGTGGTGAAAAAAAGAAGACAGAATGGAATGAAAAATGGAATTCTTTAAAGAATTCCAAAGAATATTGTGAAGTCATTGAGTGTAAAGAATTTCAATCTCTTGGCATTTGTCATAGCGTAACGTATCCGAGGATAAAAACGGTCGTTACAGGAATTCGACAAGATGGTAGTAAATACTCCGATGGAATTCCTGCAAATCTAAAATACTTTAAGTGCGATTGGACTCTACGTAAACCAGAAGACTATCTACTTAGCAATGCTCTTTGTCTGCATATAAGAGAAATGATTGAATTGCAAAACGGCATTGAAATCGACAATATACACAATGTTTTGATTCTGAATAAAGACGATTTTAACAAATATGTCACAAATAACACGCTGATAGAAAATGTTTGGGTGAATCAGAACGTCGTTTTCAATTCAAAAGAAATGAAACAATTGAACGCACTTGGCTTCAACTACATTCCAAAAGATTTCTTCGGTCAAGAATTAAGGGAGGCAGCCGAATAATGTTTATCGCAAAATTGTTTGAATTTCAGCAAAAGCATGAAGAAAATCTTTTGGCGAAGTGTGCTGACCATGAGGAATTGGTTCTTTCTGCTCCTACAGGTGCTGGGAAAACGGTTCTTGTCTCAAAATTCATAGATGATTATTTGGATGAAAATCCTGATACAGTTTTTTTATGGTTATGCCCAGGTGCAGGCGGTTTAGAAAAACAATCACAGGATAGTTTTAGAGAGGTAACCTCAGGCATACCCGATGGCGATGTTTACGCATTTATTAACGAAAACAATCCCCGAGGAAAAGTATTTTTTATCAATTGGGATAAAATTAACCGCTCTTCAAATATTGTTTTACGTGAGGGAGAGCGTAAAGACTTGATGAGCAGAGTTCTGTATTGCCATACGAACAACATCAAGCTATTCATGCTTATTGATGAAGAACATAAATACCAAGCGACCGCAAACGAATATATCGCAAATATACAACCGGTACATGTACTGCGAATATCTGCAACACCAATTAGTAAAGGTGATCATACAGAGAATATTTCGGACGATGAAGTAATTGGTGCAAGATTGATTGCTGCTGGGATTTCTGTAAATGAAGGCGTGTCTGCCGCGATTGAAGAAAACAATAACCTTGATAGCGACTTACTCTTGCTTGAACTTGCTGATAAAAAACGAAAAGAAATCCAAGCCGAATACGACCGTCGAGGTTTGAAAATCAGGCCGTTAATATTGATTCAATTTCCGAATGGGTCAGATGATTGGATTAAACGAGTTAAAGGTTCCCTTGAAGATTTAGGATATCCTGAAAGTTCAGGACTTGTTGCGTCTTGGTTTAGTGGAGACCACCCCGAGAATGCTGATGAAATCAAAAAACTCGATGGAAAGTTTGCGTTTCTTTTGTTCAAGCAGGCTATTGCCACAGGTTGGGATTGCCCCCGTGCTAAAATTCTCGTAAAGTTACGTGAAGGTGGAACGGAAACATTTAACATTCAGACGGTAGGGCGCATCCGTCGAATGCCAGAAAGAAAGCATTACGACAATACATTGCTAGATAATTGCTATGTCTATACACTAGACCAGGAATATGCAGAAGGACTCACGACTAGTCTTAGCGATTCTTTCTATACATACTTGTACAAGAAAAAAGCAAATATCCCGGACATTGTTTTACAAAAGGAATCGCTAAATGGCAGCGATCGTTATGCTGTAGATCCTGAAGCAGTTGTAAAAGTCGTTAGGGAGCGAATGCTTCGTGAATGTGATTTAGACCATAATGGTAAATTAGATAGACGTGAAATGGAAGTTTCCAAGGGGTATATTTTGGGAACAAAGCTTAAAACAGAAACGATTGAGGGGGTTGCAAGAACAACTCATGACATCCGTACTTTGAATCGTATTTTTGGCGGAGAACATCAAATCAACAACCATGATGACGGATTTATTATTCGAGATGCCAAACGCCGTATCGCAAAGGCAATTGGCGTGGATGAAAATATTTCCAACAATGCATTACGAATTCTTTTTGGGCCCCAAGACCAGTTGTCTATATTATCTGCAGAAGAGGATGCATTTGAACGAGAAAACAAACTAATTGATGGACTTACTCTTCGCGAATATAACGCATTCCTTGTAAATAATAGAGACCGACTTGTTGATGTCTTTAGTGGAATTAGTGCAGAAAGCATTGCAGAAATCGAAGAAACTGACATCTCTATCGTAGATTGGTTCATTCCAAGAGAACAATACTACAAGCAACATAAACGCGAGCAATGTACAAAGGTGTTTGATAAGAATACTTTTATTGGTTATGGCAACAATATCCTAATTGCGCCGAACCGAACAGTCACAGAAATTTCGTTTGAAGAATGGTGCGAACATCGTGATACTGTGGAAATTTGTTACAAAAATGGCGATAAGGGCAATGAGTTCTTCAGCATTGTATATCGCATGGCATTTAGACGGAGTAATTTCTATCCAGATTACATTATTCGGCTGAAAAATGGCGAAGTATGGATTATTGAAGCTAAAGGTGGTGCGGATGCCAATGGAGAGTCAAAAAATATTGACAAATATGCATCATGCAAATTTGACGCGCTAAAGGATTATTGTTCCCGGCATCCAAAAATCAAATGGGGCTTTATCAGAGCCTTTGGTGCGCAAATTTATTTGTCAAATACAGAATGGTCAGAAGATGTGACCAATCATAATATTTGGAAACCGATAGAGGATTTTATTTAAAAATAGCATAAAACTTCATTATAATGGAGGCTTTACAAAAGACAGTTTGATTTTTGACATAGACTGAAAAAAGATTTCTGATTCCACTACTGAAAATCTGGTCGTTTGCTTTAGACGAATCAAGAACATCCACAACGAAAGAAGAATCTTCGCTCAAATTGGGCGTGGGTCGTTTGTGCTTATTGTGGATAGGTTTACCAGAGCCTCAGTAGTGTAAGTACATCCGACACCACGCCTTTTCTGCATCATAGAATCTCTTTCAGGATGCTCCGTATTATCAAAGAGAAAAAAAAAATTTCAAAAACTATTGACAAATGGAAATTACGATTATACATTTGGTAATAAACGGAGATAACAAAATGAAGCAAACATTCGGGAGCAAAGTTCTTAATTTGATAAACCAATCGAACATGACGCAGAAAAAACTTGCGGAAACAATTAACATTACGGAGGCAACCCTTTCACGCTACATCAATGGCGAACGAGATCCTAAAAGTGAAGTTGTAGCAAATATCGCAACAGCTTTACACACTACCACAGATTATCTTCTTGGGGTCGAAGATGATGACACAGAACTTAGTTACCCTAAAATATCAAGAATTCTGGCGAGAAATGTTGAAAATTTTTCGATAGAACAAAAAAACAACCTTGTTAAAATTCTACTGAATCTAAAATGAAAAAGCGATTTAAATTACCATACGAACGCTACGAAGAAATAAAGAAGATCGTTGCTTCCAAAATCAGGGAATGGGGAATCAACCGCCTTCCTTATGATTGCTTTAATCTTTGTCGATCTCTTGGTATAGTTTTAAAGAAATATAGCGAACAAGATTCCCTCACCCAAAAGAAACTAATGGATATCAGTGAGGATGCGTTCTGCTATGTAATTACTAATGATGGTGTTGCAAAACATTGTATCGCCTATAACGACAAAATGCCTCAACATCGAATACGATTTTCGATAATGCACGAAATTGGGCATATCGTTTTGGATCATACAGAACATAGCCAATTAGCAGAAGTTGAAGCAAATTTTTTCGCTCAATACATATTAGTTCCAACGCCAACGTTGCAATATTTTTATCCATTGTTCACGTCAAAAATTTCTTCGTTATACAACATTAGCGAAGAATGTGCAAAAAATGTACTCATACAGTTCAACAATTGGAAAGAAAAAGGTTCTCCTTTTTTACTTCCATTTGAAACTGCACTGCTTAAACACTTTCATTTTATTTCCGTAGAGGAGGTTCACAACAGCATATAATAAAAAAACCGTATAACTACGCCAATAGCTATACGGTCGCCTCAGATATTTCTATCGAGTTTCGGCTTGCTCAAACATAGAAATATCTACACGTTAAATTTCATTTTCCAAAAAAAAGAGGTTAAAATGGGTTCGTTTAGATCCTATAATGAGCAAACAGGAACGTTTGAAAAATTAATCTATTCCACCATTGCAAGAGAGGGCGATTTGAAAGTCGTCGTTCTCAATGCAAATGAAAATCAAATCAAACCCATCGAACTGGCAAACTCGGCAAATTCGATTTATGCTGTTCGAAACGAAAAAGGCAAAATAACAAGCATCAACTTCTTTGGGGCTGACAAACGGAAAACCAAACAAATCGATTTACAGCATAAGCATCAAGGGATAATTCCGCACACGCATGAATTTCATGGAGAAAAGTACCATCCAACTTCAGCAAGGCCATGCACCTTAGAAGAATTGTCCATTATATCAAAAGCACAGGAGCTTGCAAAATGATTTCATTCACTTCAGTCGAAAATTTCTTTGAAGAATGCACCACAGGTATTGAATTCACTTATGAGGGAAAATGGTATCTCGTTGAATTCGATGATCCCTTTTCAGGCATAGGTAAGGTTCGCATTCACCTTCAAGACGAAGATGGCGATGGATATATAGACGACAACCGTTGTCAAGAATTTGAAAATTTAGAAAACCTTGTGCATTCATATAAAATTGGCGATAGAACCCTTGCCGAGATTATTTGTGATGAGAATAACATTTCTCGTAGCGTTTTGCCTGTAAAACGTCATATCGAAAAATGGCAGTCGAATTTATTTGATGAGGAGAAAAATGAATAAAAAACAAGTTCTTCCTCCGCCAGTTCAATGGGAACGTAGAGTGTCTTTTAAAAACGGAATTCCTTGGATTCTTAGACAGAAAATAAATATTGAAGGCAAAAAGTTTGTATTAATTAATGAAATTTCAAAAATTCCAACATCCGAACGAAAAAACTACATTCTTTTGTTTTATACAAACGATAAGGATTTTAATGCCTATTATACGGACATGTCCCCTAAACGACTTGAAATTCTACAAAGTTTTTATGCAATTATAAGTCTCGACTTTTCGACATATTCTAGTGCAGACTACGATGACAATAAAGTCGCAATAAAAAAGAATCGCCGATTTTGTACATTTTGTCAATATCATGACATTCTCTGCATTTACAATATTGTATGGGCTTCAAATGCGGATTATGATTTAGCCTTTTCTCATGTTGAAAAAGGTGCGGTTATAGCACTCAGCACTTATAGAATTTCCAATCATGACGACAATTTATTCAGAAAAGGATACTTATCGATAAAACGCAAAATTAAGCCAAGTATTATTTTGTGCTATGGGAATCCTCAAGCCTGTATGGAAAAAGACATAAAATCAGGCTTAGTGGTCTGTATTCCAACCCGTTTCAAAATTTTAAAACAGGAGCTGTTTGAAAAAACTGGACAATGTTCTTTCTTGAATCTTCTGAAAATTGCATAGTTGAAAAAATACTATCTTCTTTACCAAAACAGGCCTTTAGCCGTAAATCCAAATGGAGAAAATAAGATGTCGCTTATACACTCTTATGGTAAAATTTCAAACAAAGAATACATAACAAAACCCATTCCAAAAGATGTTGATTGGGATTCCTCTGGTTGGTGGCATGGCAATTTTATCGTTATTGAAGAAAACGATGACATGCTAAAATTACAATCGACCAATTTTGAAAAGAACTATCCGGAAATCAATGTAAAAATCGAGGGCTTTGAGTCCATAGGCAAACCTACATTTATTATCGGAGACAAAATTCTCATTACAAAGAAAAATAAAGTCGGAACAATTTACAGCGTGACCTACCACGATAAGCGAGAATGCTTCCGTTACATGGTTGATTACGGCGACAGAAAATCCACCTGCTGGTATTTTGACGAAGACCTTCAAAAGCAGGAATAAATTCAATGAACCTAGTTGACCTTTCCAAAGAAATTTCTTACGCACTTCGTCATGCTCCGTGGGAATACGAGTTGGAACTTGATGAACAAGGTTTTGTTCCCATAGCTCAATTGCTCCACGCATTGAACGAATCGAATTCTTACGAAAGAGAAATCACGCAAGCAGACTTAGAACAAATTATTAAACAATCCGATAAGAAACGCCACGAAATCGTCGGTGACAAAATTCGTGCGTTATATGGTCACACGCTTCCACAGATTATAAAGAAAGAGCCAGGGATTCCTCCGACCATTCTTTATCACGGAACAACGCACAAGGCCTTGCCACAAATTCTGCAAAGCGGATTAAAGCCGATGCAGCGGCAATATGTTCATCTTTCCGTAGATATCGAAACAGCAACTAGCGTAGGGAAACGTCGCGATTCTAATCCTATAATCTTAAAAATTAACGCAGATGCAGCACAAAAAGCGGGTATTCAATTTTTCATCGGAAACGAAAAAGTTTGGCTTTGCAAACATTTGCCGAAAGAATTTATTTCAAAGTAATTTTACCTCACCCCCATTCGTCCGTGATAGCACAGAAAAATTCAGCACTCCATAAGGATTCAATAACGCTCGCCATAACTAACTCATCTTGGAAAGAATGTAAAGACTATTCTTTTTATACAAAGGCGAAATTTTACGAATAAAATCAAAATCAAGATTTTGAAAATCATCGCGTTCTATTCGAAGATTCTCGAACAAAAATTCTTCCATATCACGCATACTCATGATAGGCCGTTCCTTATAAAGCTTATCGCAAAGGGCCTTTTCAGGAATCGCAATCGCATAGGGACGATTTTCAATATTTTCTATGGAAACGCCATGCGAAAAAACATCTTGTGGAATATCGGTATATGAAAACTCGCCTAAAATAGGCAACCTAATTTAGGTAATTTTAAAAGCCAACCCCACGCCAAAAAAGCCATTCATGCTTACGCTATCTTAACGACACCATTTCCAATATCCACAAGCATGCGGCGGTCTCTAATAACGCGACAGCCGATAACTCCTCCAGCATTGACCACGGATGCCTGAAATAGAAGCGATTCAGGCATTTTACCACAATCCAAATCAAATTTTTTCCCGCCAAAAATAACCGGCACCAGAAAAACATCCGAGTGGATACGCCCATATATGGGACTATAATCGTCGAAAGTACTTGTAACAAAGCAACCCTTAAGGTAATAGTTGCTTAAATAGGACATCAAAACACCCGTATCCAGAATAACCTTGCTTTTTCTCCCGTTTACGTTCATCCGCACAAGGATATAGCCGTTCGTATGCTCAAGTTTTATTTCAGAGCCATCGAAGGCAATGTCCTCCGTATCAAAAGCAATCTCCCCCTTCGGCACATCAATAAGAATCTTGTACTTCGAAAGCACATCATTCCCAAGCAAAAGCGATATTTCCTTGCCCATGAGTTTCGTCAGTTTAGAAAAATCTGGGACCATCCCCGAAGTCTGTGCGATTCCGGCCAGTACTCCCACGGACGGTTCGCATTTTTCTCCGCAAATTTCGACGCATTCACCTTTTTTGGCAGCAAAAGTAATCGGCGAGCCGGTATCCACAAGCACATTCTTACCATTGGCTTTAAACACCACATAGCCATTTGCATTTTCGAGTTTGAACTTCTGCATGAGTGCACTCCCTAACGTTAGTTCGTCATTTTTTCCTTTTTCCGCACACACTTTCAATATAGTTTTTCAAAATGTCATAATATGACATGCCGTGAAATTATATTTGATTCAACGGAAATTTCGGCAGGGGCATGCCCAGCTATCGTATAGATCTTAAATACATTTTTTGAATAATTTCCTCACGAGGAAAATGTTATTTTAATCTAGCAACCACTTGCTCACTATTTTAAAGGAACAGACGATGCTCAAACCCGCAAATAAAGAAGAACTGAAGAAAATCATCGAGAACCGCATTCAGACTGAAGGGCCCAAATGCGACCTGAACGACATCGATGTTTCGGACATCACCGACATGAGCGAATTATTCAAAGGAAGCAAATTCAATGGCGACATCAGCCGTTGGGATGTGTCAAACGTGACTGAAATGAGTTTTATGTTCTCCGATAGCCAGTTCAATGGCGACATCAGCGAGTGGAACGTGTCAAACGTGACTGACATGCACGGAATGTTCTATGAAAGCAACTTCAATGGCGATATCAGCAAGTGGGACGTGTCCAACGTGACTGACATGATCGATATGTTCTACCGTAGCGCATTTAACGGCGACATCAGCAAGTGGAACATACGCCCTGACTGCTGTATGATATTTAGAAAGTAAAAGTCCTGACTGCGACACCAAAAACATGTTTGAAAAAAGTTCATTCTGTTTGAGCATAACTCGTCAAACCGGGGCAAATAAATCGTCTAGCACCACTTCGCTCTGCACTCGGTTGCTGTATTTATTTTTGTTGATTCCGTAGGTGGTAATCATTGTTAACTGAATGGATTTACGTGTGCCTGTTTCTCGCTTGAATGTCTCGATTTTGTTGCGCAGCGATTTGTCGTAATCTGCATCAATCGAATAATCATTCAATGAAAATTTTATTTCGCACAGGTTCACGACTCGATCCCTTCGGTCTATGAGCAAGTCTATCTGTGCACCTCTTTTGGGTGCAGCCTTGTCATTTTCGTCTTCACCCTTGCTGAACCAAGATGAGGTTTCTGTAAGCACTCCGGCTATTCCCAATTTTTTCTTTATGCAATCAAGATGCTCTTTGCAAAGTTGTTCAAAGGTGTATCCTGCCCAGGCAAGTCTGGAAGGATTGTCTAAACTGTTGGTCCAGAAATGAGCATCCTTTCCGTAATTTCCCTTGATGTAGGTGAAATAAAACATGGAATAGAAATCACAAAGTTGATAAATTGTTTCTTGCTTTTTTTTGCCAAAAAAGCGATATGGTCGGACGAAACCGTTTATTTCCAAATTTTTTAGAATAGTTCCAATTTTGCCGTTGGCTGGAAGCTTTGTCTCATTTATGATTTCAGAACGGGTGAGTCCCATTTTCTTTTTTGCTAAAGCCTCTACAACGGCGATGTGAGCATCGGTCTGCTTGAATAAAGAGTGATAAAGGTGGTCGAACTCATCCCAAAGTACAGCTTTGTCTCGGAAGAACATGTTGTCGATGTTTTGGGTGTAACTCCACTTTGCGTTCAACTGTTTCAGATAAAACGGAATGCCTCCCATAATCATGTAACATTCGGCAATATCGTAGCGGGTCCAGTCGATGCCTTTTTCTTTAAGATAGAGTTCTGTTTCGTATAAGGTGAACGGACGCACAAAAAGTCGCGTGGAAGAACGATTGAAGAGCCCTCCACGATCACCAAGTAACTTGTTCGTCATCCAGGAGGTTGCAGAACCGCAAGCGATAAGAACGATGTTTCCCTGAGCGGCGGCCCATCCGTTCCAGAAAGATTCCAGGGCGGTTACAAAATCTGATTTAGCCGTGTCGAGCCAGGGCATTTCGTCAATAAAAACAACCTTGCGTTTCTTTTGCAATGTTTTTAGATAGGCTTTCAAGGCATCAAAAGCTTTGAACCAATTTTCTGGTTCGTCTAAATGCAGACCGCTATATTCCTCTAGGACTGCGGAAAATCGTTTTAGTTGAACTTTTGAGGATTCATTGAAAACACCCGTCAGTTTGAAGTCGAACTGATTGTCGAAAAACTCATTGACAAGGAAAGTCTTGCCAACACGGCGTCTGCCGTAAATGACGACGAGTTCTGACTCCTTGGACTCGAGAACTTCTTGCAGGCGTTCGATTTCATATTGCCGTCCAATGATATGCTTTTTCGACATGAAAACCCTCTTTTTTTGCAAAAATACAATATTTTTCACAAAAGTGGTCTTTTTCTCGATAAAAAAGCGAGAAAAAGACCAAGTTGACAATGTTAAATAGGTCTTTTTCTATGGGAAAATGTGAGAAAAAGACCTGTTATGTGGGATTTAGGCGAGTTAATCGCCGAGTTTTTCCTTATTTGGGGACTAAGCCCAAGGTAAGTGGAGTGATAAAAAGAATTATATTAACTTTGCTACCACAGGCTCATTACTTTTAAAGGAACAGACGATGCTCAAACCCGCAAATAAAGAAGAACTGAAGGAAATTATCGCGAACCGCATTCAGACTGAGGGACCCGAATGCGACCTGAACGACATCGATGTTTCGGATATCACCGACATGAGCGAATTGTTCAAAGGAAGCGAATTCAACGGCGACATCAGCGGATGGAACGTGTCCAATGTGACTAATATGAGCGGAATGTTCCTTGACAGTCAATTCAATGGAAACATAAGCAACTGGAATATCTCCAACGTGACCTACATGAGCGCGATGTTTGCAAGAAGCCAATTCAACGGCGACATCAGCGAATGGGATGTATCCGAAAAAATTTCGAATCAGGATAGCTGGGTTCGTTGTAATTACTTAAAAAAACAAATTTCAACTCCAGATGTTCCTAACAAAAAAGAAATGTTGAGAGAGCTCATTGATAAAAAAATTAAGCGGTTCGGGTCCGAATGTGACCTGAACGACATCGATGTCTCTGGTCTTACCGATATGAGCGGGTTGTTCAGTGGAAGCAAATTCAATGGAGATATAAGCAAGTGGAACGTATCCAACGTGACCAATATGAGCGGGATGTTCGAAAGAAGCTCATTCAATGGCGACATCAGCAAGTGGGTTGTGTCCAATGTGACCGATATGCATGAAATGTTTAGTGAAAGCATCTTTACCGGCGACATCAGCCAGTGGGACGTGTCCAAAGTAACAAACATGAGTAGTATGTTCTACAGTAGCAACTTTACCGGCGACATCAGCGAGTGGGATGTGTCTAATGTGACCGACATGAGTGGAATGTTTAGTGAAAGCATCTTTACCGGCGACATCAGCCAGTGGGACGTGTCCAATGTGACTGACATGAGCTGGATGTTCTCTCATAGCAAATTTACTGGAGACATCAGCAATTGGATTGTATCCAAAGTAACAAACATGAGTAGTATGTTTGAAGGAAGCAAATTCAATGGCGACATCAGCAATTGGGACGTATCCAATGTGACTGATATGAGCGAGATGTTTTGCTGGAGCAATTTCAACGGCGACATCAGCAAGTGGAAAGTATCCGAAAAAATTTCAAATCAGGATAGCTGGGTTCGTTGTAATTATTTAAAAAAACGGTTTTTAACAACAACCGCTCCCAATAAAAAAGAATTTTTGAGAAATCTTATTGATGAAAGAATTAAGCTGTTCGGCCCCAGATGCGACCTGAACGACATTGATGTCTCAAGTCTCGCCGATATGAGCGAATTGTTCAAAGGAAGTAAATTCAATGGTGATATTAGCAAGTGGGACGTTTCCAATGTGACCGACATGAGCGGAATGTTTGAAGGTGTTTATACGGATGATAAAGAGGATTGCATAGGCAATCCTTTTAATGGCGACATCAGCAATTGGGACGTGTCCAAAGTGACGAACATGAGTAGTATGTTCTACCATAGCCAATTCAACCACGACATCAGCAAATGGGATGTATCTCACGTAACAGACATGAGCGGGATGTTCCGTAAAAGCCAATTTAATAGCAATATCAGCAAATGGGACGTATCCAATGTAACCGATATGAGCAGGATGTTTAGTGAAAGTCAATTCAATAGCAACATCAGCAAGTGGAAAGTATCCAATGTGACCGATATGAGAGGAATGTTTGAAAGCTGCGAATTCAATGGCGACATCAGCAAGTGGGACGTGTCCAAAGTAACAAACATGAGCAGTATGTTTGAATGCAGCAAATTCAATGGCGACATCAGTAGATGGAACGTGTCCAACGTGACTGACATGAGCCATATGTTTGAAGGATGCGACTTCAATGGTGACATTAGTAGATGGGACGTATCCAACGTAACAAACATGAGCCATATGTTTGAAGGCGTTTATAGGAGAGAGGATCATTATCATGAATATATAGACAATCCTTTTGATGGCGACATCAGTAGATGGAACGTGTCCAACGTGACGAACATGAGTAGTATGTTTGAAGGTTGCAAATTCAATGGTGACATCAGTAGATGGGACGTATCCAACGTAACAAACATGAGCCATATGTTTGAAGGCGTCCATTGGTATGAGGATTATGATGATGAGGGTTATTATAAGGATTACGAAGGCAATCCTTTTAATGGCGACATCAGTAGATGGAATGTATCCAATGTGACCAATATGAGCGGAATGTTTGAGGGAAGCGACTTCAACGGCGATATCAGCAATTGGAACGTGTCCAAAGTAACGAGCATGAGAGGGATGTTCGGCGGAAGCAAGTTCAACGGCGACGTCAGTAGATGGGACGTGTCCAACGTGACTGACATGAGTGGAATGTTTTCGGGGTGTACTACTTGGGATTACTATTATAAACAGCTCGTAGTTATATTTTACAATCCTTTTAATGGCGACACCAGCAATTGGAACATACGCCCTGATTGCAACACCGAGAATATGTTCGACTAAAAAGTTCATAAATAAAAACGCCCAGCTTTTGCAGGGCATCCCTTTTTAACATTCAAAGCCTTGATGCGAATCTGCACAAGGTTTTTTACTTTTTGTCGGCAAACGAATTATATTAACTTTGCAACCACTGGCTCATTACTTTTAGAGGAACAGACGATGCTTAAACCCGCAAATAAAGAAGAACTGAAGGAAATCATCGAGAACCGCATTCAGACCAAGGGACCCAAATGCGACCTGAACGACATCGATGTTTCGAACATCACCGATATGAGCGAATTGTTCAAAGGGTGTAAATTCAATGGTGACATCAGTAGATGGGACGTATCTAACGTGACCGACATGAGCTATATGTTTGCAGGCGTTTATAGTGATGATTTAATAAATGGTTACATCGATAATCCGTTTACTGGCGATATCAGTAAGTGGGACGTGTCCAACGTGACTAACATGAGCCATATGTTTGAAGGATGCAAATTCAATGGCGACATCAGCGAGTGGAACGTATCCAACGTGACTGACATGCACGGGATGTTCTATGAAAGTAACTTCAATGGCGACATCAGCAAGTGGAACGTGTCTAACGTGACCGATATGAGCTGGATGTTCGGCGGTTTTTTAGAAAACAACAACCAATTCAATGGCGACATTAGTAAGTGGGACGTGTCCAACGTGACTGACATGAACCATATGTTTTCTGATAGCCTGTTCAATGGCGACATCAGCGAGTGGGATGTATCCAAAGTGACTGATATGAGCATGATGTTCTGGTGTAGCAAATTCACTGGCGACATCAGCGATTTTGAAGAAAGCGATTTTAATGACGAAATCAGCGAATTTGAAGTAAGTGACTTTACTGGCGGCATCAGCGAGTGGAACGTATCCAATGTGACGAATATGAGCGGAATGTTCTACGGCAGCAAGTTCAATGGCGACATCAGCAAGTGGGATGTGTCCAACGTGACAAACATGAGCGACTTATTCAAAAGAAGCGAATTCAATGGTGACATCAGCAAGTGGAATGTGTCCAATGTGACGAACATGAGCGGGATGTTCCATGAAAGCATGTTCAATGGCGACATCAGCAAGTGGAATGTGTCCAATGTGACGAACATGAGCGGGATGTTCCATGAAAGCAAGTTCAACGGCGACATCAGCGAGTGGGACGTCTCCAAAGTGACTAACATGAGTAGTATGTTCTCCCGTAGGAGTAAGTTCTATCGTGGAGCATTCACTGGCGACCTCAGCAAGTGGAACGTGTCCAACGTGACTGACATGAGTAGTATGTTCTCTCTTAGCCAATTTACTAGCGACCTCAGCAAGTGGAATGTGTCCAAAGTAATGGACATGAGTAGTATGTTCTACGAAAGCTGGTTTAATGGCGACATCAGCGATTGGGACGTCTCCAACGTGACTAACATGAGAGCGATGTTTTCTAGTAGTGCATTCAACGGTAACATCAGCAAGTGGGATGTCTCCAACGTGACTGACATGAGTGCGATGTTTCTTGAAAGTCAATTCAACGGCGACATCAGCAAGTGGAACGTGTCCAAAGTGACCGACATGAGTTGTATGTTCAATGAAAGCCGGTTCAATGACGACATCAGCAAGTGGGATGTGTCCAATGTGGCTAATATGAGTAAGATGTTCAAAGGAAGCTCGTTCAATGGCGACATTAGCAGGTGGAACGTGTCTAAAGTAACTGACATGAGTAGTATGTTTAGAGGTGTTTATTTGGGTGATGATTTCATAGGTAATCCGTTTACTGGCGACATCAGCAGGTGGGACGTTTCCAGCGTGACTAACATGAGTAATATGTTTGAAGGATGCCGGTTCAACGGCGACATCAGCAAGTGGGACGTGTCCAATGTGACGAACATGAGTAGAATGTTTGAAGGAAGCCTATTCAACGGCGACATCAGCAAGTGGAATGTGTCCGAAGAAATTTCAAATCAGGATAGCTGGGTTCGTTGGATTTACTTAAAAAAACATTTTTTAACAACATCCGCTCTCAATAAAAAAGAAATTTTGAAAAATCTTATTGATGAAAGAATTAAACGGTTCGGACCAAGATGCGACCTGAACGGCATCGATGTTTCGGATGTCACCGATATGAGCGGGTTGTTTGAAGGAAGCAACTTTACTGGCGACATCAGCAAGTGGGATGTATCCAAAGTGACGAACATGAGTAGCATGTTTGAAGAAAGTAAATTCAATGGCGACATCAGCAATTGGGATGTGTCTAAAGTAACTAACATGAGCCATATGTTTGATGGTTGTATGAATGATTATGAGGATTACATGGGTAATCCGTTTACTGGCGACATCAGCAAGTGGGATGTTTCTAACGTGACTGACATGAGCTGGATGTTCAGCAATAGTGCATTCAACAGCGACATCAGCAGATGGGACGTTTCCAACGTGACTGACATGAGCGGGATGTTCAGCAGTAGCCAATTTACTGGCGATATCAGCGAGTGGGATGTGTCCGAAGAAATTTCAAATCAGGATAGCTGGGTTCGTTATACTTACTTAAAAAAACAAATTTCAACTCCAGATGTTCCTAACAAACAAGAAATGTTGCGGGAGATTATTGATGTAAGAATTAATAGGTTCGGATCAGGATGCGACCTGAACGACATCGATGTTTCGGACATCACCGATATGAGTGGGTTGTTTGAAGGACGCTACTTCAACGGTGACATCAGCAAGTGGGACGTATCCAACGTGACGAATATGAGTAGTATGTTTGATGGAAGCAGATTCAATGGCGACATCAGCAAGTGGAACGTGTCGAAAGTGACGAACATGAGTAGCATGTTTGAAGGATGCTCATTCAATGGCGATATCAGCGAGTGGAATGTCTCCAATGTGACTGACATGAGTAGTATGTTCTCTCGTAGCAAATTTTCTGGCGACATCAGCGGATGGAACGTGTCTAAAGTAACTAACATGAGCGGGATGTTCTTTAGTAGCGCGTTCAACGGCGACCTCAGCGAGTGGAACGTCTCCAACGTAACTGACATGTACAAAATGTTCTACCGTAGTACATTCAACGGCGACATTAGCAAGTGGGACGTGTCCAAAGTGACGAACATGAGTAGTATGTTTGAAGGATGCCTATTTACTGGCGACCTCAGCGAGTGGAATGTATCCAACGTAACCGACATGAGCAGGATGTTTTTTGAAAAAAAAATTATTTCTAATCTAGGTGGCGTTCGTACGCTTCGCAATCCTTTTAATGGTGACATCAGCAGATGGAATGTATCCAAAGTGACGAACATGAATAGTATGTTTGAAGGAGGCTCATTCAATGGCGACATCAGCCAGTGGGACGTATCCAATGTGACCGACATGCGCAGGATGTTTTTTGCTAGCCAATTCAACGGCGACACCAGCAATTGGAACATACGCCCTGATTGCGACATCGAGAATATGTTCGACTAAAAAGTTCATGAATAAAAACGCCCAGCTTTTGCTGGGCATCCCTTCTTAACATTCAAAGCCTTGATGCGGATCTGCACAAGGCTTTTTTTTGCAATTTTTTTCATAAAAATCACGGAATGTCACAATATGACATTCCACGAAATTATATTTGAATTAACGGAAATTTCAGCAGGATCCCATAGAATAAGGAAGACTTCATGAGCACTGTATTCATCATCCTTCTCGTAATCTTACTGATTTTCGTTGGCATAATATTGTTCATCAATATTGGCGTCCGATTCGCCGTATTCACCGCCAGCACCATCATCGACATTATCAAGAACCCCTTATCGCTGTTTCTGATTATGTGCTTCATAGTGCTTGCCATTTTAGCACTTCTCGTTATGCAAAAATCTCCGAGAGACTCGTCCTATACCCCCAGCAATGATACTCCTGTAGCTACAGAATACAAGCGGTCTTCCTCCGAAGAAAAGCGTACTCATTTTAACGCAAGCGAGACAAACACGTCACCCCGCAAAACGCAAGAGGAACCGATCCACATCGAGAAGACACCTGAACATAAACCTATTATGGATTTTGTAAAAGAAACTTCCAACACGGGGATCGTCTATGACGCCCAAGGAAATGAATACAAAACTGTAAAAATTGGCAATCAGCTTTGGATGGCAGAGAACTTAAATCTGAAAACGTCCGGCTCATGGTGCTATAGAAATAAGCCGTCAAACTGTAAAAAATATGGGCGACTCTATACCTGGAAAGCGGCTATGGAAAATTGCCCTGATGGCTGGCACTTGCCGTCAGATGAAGAATGGGGTGAACTCAAAAATTTTGTAGATGCCCACAACGGCGATGAAGGCGTGGGGACTAGTTTAAAATCGACAACCGGCTGGAAAAAAGAGCATACGATGCCTCTGGGGTCTGACCGTTTTGGTTTTTCCGGAAAGCCATCCGGTTTCAAGTCGCAGGCTCCCATAGATCCAGAGGATCTCCCTGAATTTAGGGATATTGGCAGCTATACGGTGTTTTGGTCATCAACAACAGTCAAGTACAACGATGGTGAGTTTGGATTTTATGGCTGGCAATTAAGTAGTAGTAACGAATCCTTATCGCGGGGCGGCATCTGGACGGATGAAGTGAATCCGGTTTCGACAGCTTATTATGTTCGTTGTGTCAAGCAATTATAAGATACTGTATCTAATTTTCGTATAATACCTTTCTCTACTAAGGAGTAGAATATGGCAATTTTTGAAATGCTTTTTATATTAGCCGGGCTTTTCATGGGCTTTGTGTCGCAGGGAGGAATGTTTCTATTCTTACTTCCGCTTGCCGTAGTGGCGCTCGTGCTCGCCATTATGAACAGGCCGAACCCGACTGGCTCCAGGGCAAAGAAAATCGTGAGTTCGATTTTGTCGGCGGCATACCTTGCCGCGGTAATTGCCTGCTCGCTTACTTTTTTCAAAGGCGGTTCCAAAGAATCGGAAGAAGTCCCCTACGACCTGGAACGAATCAAGGCGGAGATCGCCATACATGACGACGAATTGATTGAGTGCGACCCCACAAAAGAGAAGGGCTGCCTGCAATTCACCAATTATGGAACGGAACGCGACAGCAACAGGTTTTACACGGTTTCCTTGCATTGGGAGCTGCCGAGGTTCCAAGTTTATCCTAAATGGGTCCACCGAAAAATCATCAAGGGGCTGTTGGGCGAGGACTTGACCGATGCCGACACAGTCCTTGATGCCAGACATTTAGAAGAAATTCATAAAAGAACTCTTTACCGTCAGGTGGAAGATTACAAGCATCTCATTGAATCCGAACTCAGAAATTATCCCGATGACTGGTACTATGACAGTGCCCATACGGAAGTCGCTGCCAGCCTCAAATACGAGCGCAGGGACAGTATAAATGTCGCATTCGATTCACTGCTGTGGACGACTTATTATATTTCAAACGCCGGGTACGATGCCGGTGCCGCCGGAGGATACAATTACGAGTCTCATCGGACCTTCTCGAAGAAAGACGGGTCGTTGGTTGATTCCACTATTTTCAATCCAGATGAAAAGGAAAAGATTATATCGCTTCTTCGCAAATATGCGAGAAAATACGATGCCAATGCCAACGCTATCGGCATGAATTTCCAGCTTGAGCCTTCTTTTTTGAAGGACGGTATCGGTTTTGACGGCTTATCTTTCGAAATCGGCTGGCACACCCATGGCAGCGTAATGATCGTGGTGCCTTACAACGAAATTCTGCCCTATATGGAAGCTTGGGCCCGCAAAATATATGGTTTCAATTGACGCATTCGTAATCCGCCTTAGATCCCCCCGCGCCAAAATACTATAATTTAGACGAAAGAACGGCCCTATGGGCCTACAGACGAAAGACGAAAGATTTAGTAAGACGCGTCGCGTGGAAAAAGAAAAAAATTCTCTCGTCTCTCGTCTCTCGTCTTTAATCTATAAAGGAAATCTCATGCGCGTACTCGTTTTAAACTGCGGCAGCTCCTCTGTAAAGTTCGCTGTCATCGACACCAAGACCAAGGAATCCATCGCAAGCGGTCTCGTCGAAAATATCGGCGTGAACGGTCACACCAAGGCCAAGGGCCCCGAAGGCAAGATTGACTTCAACTTCAACTGCCCCACGCATGCCGAAGCTGTGGACCAGGTCAAGAAATTCCTCGACGCCCAGAAGCTCACCTCCACGATCGAAGCTATCGGCCATCGCGTCGTGCATGGCGGCAAGTACATCAAGAGCGAACGCGTCACGCCGGAAGTCATCGACTACATCCGCAGCATCACGCTTTTTGCGCCGCTCCACGAACCGGCACACGCAACCGGCATGGAATGCGCCACGAAGTTCTTCCCGGGCCTCCCGCAGGTCGCCGTGTTCGATACGGCTTTCCACCAAACGATGCCGCAAAAGGCTTACCTCTACGGTATTCCGTACAAGTTCTATGAAAAGGACGGCATCCGCCGTTACGGCGCCCACGGCACGAGCCACCGCTTCGTAACTGCCGAAGCCTGCAAGGTACTCGGCACCAAGCCCGAAGAAACCTGCCTCATCACGGCCCACCTCGGCAACGGCTCCAGCTGCTCCGCCATCTTGAACGGCCAGTGCGTCGATACCACGATGGGTTTCACACCGCTCGAAGGTCTTATCATGGGCACGCGTTCCGGTAGCCTCGACCCGGCAATCCTCTTCTACATCGCGAAGAAGTACGGCGAAGAATACGGCACCATCGACAAGCTCGACCACCTCGTGAACAAGGAATCCGGCTTGCTCGGCCTCTCCGGTCTTTCGAACGACATGCGTACTCTCACGCAGGCAGCAAGCGAAGGCAACAAGCAGGCTCAAATCGCTCTCGATGTGTTCTGCTACCGCCTCACCCGCGAAATCGGCGGCCTCGCCATGGCTCTCCCGCGCATCGACGCCATCGTGTTCACGGGCGGCATCGGCGAAAACAGCTTCTACGTCCGCAAGCAGGCTTTGGACAACTTAAAGCTTCTCGGCTACCAAGTCGATGAAGAACGCAACCTCAAGAGCGGCAAGGAATCCAACCACCTCATCACGAAGGACGGCACGCCGAAGGCTATCGTCGTTGCAACAAACGAAGAACTACTCATCGCTCTTGATACTGAAGCTTTGGTGAAGTGACGCTCGTAAAACGAGCGTCATCCTGACGCCAAAGGCGGAAGACAACCTTAAAAGGCGAGCGTTGCATCCATGCTAGCATGGATATAACCGAGCCTTAGAGGTTGGGGCTTGCCCCATCCAGTAACACTTGAAACAAAAGAAGAGGCTCCGCATTGCGGAGCCTTTGCTTTATAAAGGCCGACCCCGGAACACGTCCGGGGTGACATCTTAAAATTAGCTGGATTCCCTCCCCTATCGTGCAACGCACTCCAGAGTCGAGGATGACGCTTTCAACGGCAGGAGAGTAAAACTGCCTACTTCCTACCGCCTACTGCCTACTACTTAATCGTCCATGTCTGGTTATTGACGCGGAGGATCTTGCGGCCCTGCACTTGAGCGGAGGCATTCATCACTTCAGCCGGGTTCACCGGGAGCTTTGCGCTCCAAACCTTGCGACCCTGCATATCCATGATGGAGACGGTTCCGCGCTTGGCCATCACAGCGTTCTGCCATGTGAGCTTCGGCTGTGCAAGCTGCTGGTTGAGTCCTTCAGGAACGTCTACGATAATGTACAAAGGAATCGTCACACTTGCCTTGCTCGGATCAGAAGCGTTAACGCCAAGAGCAAACTTCTGGCCCATCTTGAACTTGACTCCATCAACAGCCGTTGCAGTAAGCTCAGTACCCTTCAAAGAAATCGTCATGTACTTCGCCAACGCACTCGTCTCATTCGGAACAAATTCCAATTTGTCTCCATCGACGTCCTTCACAAGCGTGTCGAGTTTCCACTTGACAATCCAACCAGAAGTCGATACATGGGCCGTATCGCCATGCAACAACACAGGTTTGTCGTTTACCGCGGTAATCGTCACGCAGAATTCGAAGCTCTTGGAGCTAGACTTCTTGTCGTCCGCAGTCACGACAACATAAGACTTGCCCGACGAATCCGGAACAGAATAAATTTCCAAAACGCCCGCATCCGTAAATCCGACTTTGAGCTTTCCATCCTTGCTCTTGGCAGTGAATGTCAGCGAATCCCCTTCAGGATCCTTGAACCAAGATGCAACGACGGACTTCGTATATTTCAAGGCCTTTGATGTCGGGAAGTCTTCTACAACCGTCGTATCGAGCGTTTGAGCCTTAACGACAACTGCAGGGGGCTGATTACGCTTTTCAACAGAAATCGTAACAATCGCAGCCTTGGATTTTGTGCCATTGATAACATCGTAATAGCCAAAGCGATCGATACCAACATATCCAGCTTCAGGCTTGTATGTAAAGCTTCCGTCCTTGTTCAAAGTAAGCGTACCATGACCAGGGTTCTGGGCAATTTCAGCAGTCATTCCCGTGGTCATGCCTTCCGGATAAACGTCATTTGCAAGAACACCCTTCTTGGCATCCACTACAAGAACCGTATCGTTAAATGCAGTGTATTCATCCTTTTCAGCATGGGCAAGGTCTTTCGGCGAGACAAGCTTTACTGGAATATTCACTCCAGCAGAATCCGCGCCATCCCAAGCATAGAGGAAAATCGCCGCATTACCGCTAGCGTTAGTCACCGGCTTTACAGATATAAAGTAATAGCTGGCATTGACGCTATCGACTGTAGCTTCGATGTTCGTGCCCTGGGCTCTGTAGGTAAGCTTCTGCGTACCTTCGGTAACTTCGAGATCGCTAAAGACAAGAGACTTTGTCGGAATCTTAATTGCCGGAACAGTATCTTCGTCGAAGTCCATGTCCAGCGAAATCGTATCCTTGAGGAACGCACTATCAGCAACGACAAACGTCGGAGCGTCGTTGACCGGCAGCACATGGATAATCACCATGGCCTTAGCGCTCATCATCTTATGGTTTGCAGTTTCAACGACCACGTAAGTAAGCGTATCGTCACCATGGAAATTCAGTTCCGGCTTATAGGTAAACGAACCCATCTGAGAAAATCCGGTCACTACGCCATGCTTGGTCGAATCCACCATAACGACAAGGAAATCGTCACCATCCAAATCGCTCGCGCCCTTTACCGCAATACCGGTTGCAGTCGGAACGATAAGAGCCAAATCTTCGTTCGCATCGTATTCTACGGTCTTTGCAACTGGCGGAGTATTCGAATCCTTGATTCTAACAACAAACACAACCTTGACCAAATCAGACTTTCCATCCGTTGCAGAAACGGTAACCGTCAAGGACGTATCCGCCTTCACTCCCGACGGGACAATAACAAGCGAATCCTTCAAAGAAACCTTATCCAAAGCCGTCAAGTTTTTCATCAACGGAACCGACATTTCAACAGCAAAAGTCAGCTTATCATTATCTTCGTCTGCAAACAACGTACCAAGGGCTATCCTCAACGTATCCGTTTCCGGCATGGTATCGCGAACAACCGGTTTTCCATCATCGTATGGTGGCAAAAGCTTCGTGGGGTGGTTCTCTGGAGGAGGATTATCCGGGCAGCGAGGATCACCCGGGCAAATCGGGCCTTCCGCTTCGTCCGTAATAGTTACATCAATTTGCGCAATTGCAGACTTAGAACCATCCGAAGCGATAAAGATGAGAGACAACGTGGTATCCTTGTCGATGCCCGAAGGAACATAAAACACTTCGTCCTTGATTGTCGGCGCACCTGCAGGCTTGACCTGGTTCAACACGGCTCTTGTCATGGTCGGCGTAACCGTGACCCCTTCGGCATTACTTGCGGCAAAGACTTTCTTGAGATCAATCTTTAACGTATCCGTTTCCTTGATTGTCACCTGCT
>JAEEGK010004788.1_pt1 | contig 32990 bp, 22 predicted proteins | sample 8958771 | NCBI WGS metagenome assembly JAEEGK01 (sample SAMN16246547, study PRJNA631951) | gut metagenome | biome: gut microbiome; feature: rumen; material: SC-attached | host: Bos | place: Iran: Karaj | collected 2018-10 | reverse complement strand
GATAGTCACCACCCTTCACGGTGTCGTAGAATAGACGGTAGACAGAGTCACCATCGTTCTGATAGCACTTGGCGGCGTTGATACCACCCTGAGCGGCGATAGAGTGAGCGCGACGGGGAGAGTCCTGAATGCACAGGTTGATCACATTGAAGCCCATCTCACCAAGTGAAGCAGCTGCAGAAGCACCAGCCAGGCCAGTACCTACAACGATCACGTCGAGCTTCAGCTTGTTCTTCGGGTTGACCAGACGCTGGTGGGCCTTATATTCCTTCCATTTCTCAGGCACTGGACCTGCGGGAATCTTAGAATCAATTACTTTTGCCATGATAATTTACAATTTGACAATTTACAATTTAAGGTTTATTAGCAGCAGGCAGGGGCTGAGGCACAGCAGGCACCACCATCGCAGCACAAAGAGGGAGCGATGCCGAAGGCAAATGCCAATACCACCACGAGGAAGCCCAGCATGAGCAGGGTGACGTAGATGAAGCCGATGACCTTCCAGCGGCAGAGCCAAGTCTTGCCATTCCATCCGAGGGTCTGCATAGCACTCCAGAAACCGTGGGTGAGGTGGAACCAGATAGCCACGATCCAGATGATGTACAGCACCACGAACACGGGGTTGGAGAAGGTGTACTGAATCCAGCCGAAGCCGTCAGCGGCTCCATAGGCCTGTCCTTCAATGCCCACCAGCTCAGCGAACATCATCTTGCACCAGAAGTTGTAGAGGTGAAGCAGCAAGCCCACGAGGATGATGATTCCCAGCACGAGCATGTTCTTAGAAGCCCACTCCACTTTCCCAGGATTCACCGTCGTCGACACCTCGTAGCGGTTGTCGCCACGTGCGCGCCGGTTCTGGGCTGTAAGGATGAAAGCATACACAATGTGAACGACGGCCAGGAAAGCCAATCCCATTGTAGCAACCACGGCATACCAATTGGCGCCGAGCAATTCGCAGATAGTGTTGTAAGCCTCGCCCGAGAACAGCGCCACGATGTTCATACAACAGTGGAACGTCAGGAACAAGATGAGCGCAAGGCCTGTGACGGACATGACAACCTTCCTGCCAACAGAAGAATTAAATAACCACATAATTGTTTAAAAATTAATTAATTAATATTGATTTTTGATAGATTATCGTCTCTCTTCCCACCCTCACAGAAGGGAAAGTATTACTAAGATTTAAGTACGCACACGCGCTTTTAGGCCACAAAATTACTAAAAATATATGAAATTTGCAAACATTTGAGAAAGAAATTACGCTCTATATACAAAAAACGTGCACCTTTGTGGGGTGCACGACTGGTTTGAGAGCCATATTGAGGGACTTACTTGAAGTCGAATCCCACACGAAGGCCGTCGTAGCTCTTGGATATCTCGCCCACGCCCTGCAGCGTAGTGTTGCCGCTCAGGGCAGACAGCGTCTGGAGCAATGTGAGCAGTTTCGACGACTCGAAGAGCAGCGCCATGCCGTTCATGTTGCGCTTGGCATAGCAGTTCAGGGTGATCAGCATCCCCTGCATGGTGACCTTTGCATTCTTCTCGTCATAGGTGTAGTTGCCGCTGAAGGCTTTACCTGCGAAAGATGCAGAGAATGTGCCGTCCTCCTTGAATACTACGGAGGTGTTGCTCGACTTCACGCCCAGCTTCTGATAGTACGGGTCGAGCTTCTGCTTGATCTGCGAAGCCACCACCTCGCCGCCAGCCTGGGCCAGCAGTTTGTCGCTGGTGAAGGCACAGCCAGGTTGGTAATATGTCCACGAGCCGATGAGCTGCTTCTGCGTGGGTGTTGTCGTGGTCTTCAGCACAGAGCCGAGGATGTTGCCCAGCGTACCCACGGCATCGCCAGTCGTACCTTGTCCCAGCAGGATGTCGGAAAGCACCTGATTGCCCATCTGAGTGCCACAGCCGGCTAGCATTGTTGCCATTGCCAAACTAAGGAAAAAAGTCCTTTTTTTCATGATTTACTGTCGTTTTGATTGGTTAGATGGTGCAAAAGTAGTTATTTTTCTCCAAACAACAGCATTTTTTTTCGTTAAAATTTGGCTAATCAAGAAAAAAGCAGTAATTTTGCACCCGCTTTTGACTAAATGCGCATGGCGAGCATCGTAAATCGTCAAATGGTAAAATAGTAAAATAGTCAAATAGCCCGGTCCCTTCGTCTATCGGTTAGGACGAGAGATTTTCATTCTCTAAAGAGGAGTTCGACTCTCCTAGGGACTACTACTTTAAATCCGACATCTGCGCAGCGATGCGCTACCTGCTATGGCCGGGAAACGGTGTCGGAGGGTTTCAGCCAGCGGCTCGTACGCTGCTCTAGTCCGCCCAGGGCAATCTTAGCGATGTAAGACCCATAAGCTTTAATCATTAACAAAACAACAAACAACAACAATGGCAAATCACAAATCGGCGGTGAAGAGAATCCGCCAGAGCAAGAAAAGACAGCTTCACAACAAGTACTACGCTAAGACCATGCGTAATGCCGTTCGCAAGCTGCGTGCAATGACCGACAAGAACGAGGCTGCTGCTTTCTATCCGAAGGTGCAGAAGATGCTTGACAAGCTGGCTAAGACCAACGTCATCCACAAGAACAAGGCCTCTAACCTGAAGTCAGGTCTGGCATTGCATATCAACAAGCTGGGTTAATCAATACTCAACATTTATAATGAAAGGCTGCAGAATCTCTGCAGCCTTTCAATTGTTTTTGTCTGGCCTTGACCGAAAAAACGGATGGAAAGAAAAAAAATCCCAATTTTATTTGGTCAATAGGATAATAATGTGTAACTTTGCACGCAAGTATGGCTAAGACCTATAGCATAACAATCTTTACAACAAATACATTTCTAACTTAAACAAACAGCAATTCTATGAAGAAACTATTACTTTCAACACTGCTCGTGGTTGCTATGATGCCCATGAGCATGAGCGCCCAAAAAGAGGGCAAGGCCATCCTTAAGAATGTGGCCAGTGGGCTCTATTGGGGTGCAGGCAACAACTGGGGTACACGCGCTTCGCTGATGCCCTCTGCTGAGTTTCAGACTTTGCACAAGCAGCCAGATGGCACCTATCAGATGGAGACCCACGTAAGTAATGGCGGCTCAAGTTACTACTTTGGTGGTGACTACATGGACGGACAACCAGTAAACCTGACCATTACCAAAAAAGGCGACTACTACACCGTAACCAATGGCAACGCCACTTATGGCAACAGCACAGAGACTAATTATTATGGTGGCTCATACATTTTGGGCAAGAGTGCGAGTGGTGACGATGCTCTCTGGCAGATTGTCTTTGAGGATGAATGGGAAGATTATCTTGCTGTTGCAACGGAGCAGAATCCTGTCGATGCTACTTTCTACATTCTTGATGCCAATTTTGGACGTAACAACCGCGATGTTTCAACGTTTGATTCTGGCAATGGTGTCATGCATCTTAGTGGTGGCGTTTGGTCTATGGAGGCAGGTAATTACAATATCTGTGGCGGTGTCAATGAGAATAAATGCGCTGAGTCGTGGCATTCAGCTTTCACACTGAAGCAGACGATAACCGTCCCAAATGGTAAGTACCGTGTAAAGGTACAGGCTGCGCTGAGAGATGATACAGGCGCAGGTAATGACTGGCCCGTCGTTTATGCCAATGACGAAACATCTGTCTTCTTGGCTATGACAGAGGGTGAGAACAGCATGAGCGATATGTCTGCTAAGTTCGCCGCAGGCAAATATGAAGTGGAGCCTATTATTGTCACCGTCACTGACGGGAAGCTGACAATTGGCGTGAAGGGTACCCGCACCGACACTTGGTGCATTTGGGACAATTTCCGCCTTGAGTATCTGGGTGTTGACATGTCGGCACTGGTGGATGCCTACGAGAGAGCACTTAATAAGGCTAATAGTCTGCTTTCTACCACTGAGACGGTTTCAGAGAAGACTCTTAACGACCTAGCTTCTGCCGTCAAGGAATACGGTAGCGTCGACACGACTTCCAAAGAGGCTCTTGAGGAGGCTATCTCTGCTCTGAATAACGCCTCTACCAATGTTGAGACAAGTATCGCCAGTTACAAGACCTTGGCTCAGGTAAACTTCGATCCTAATTCTGCTGCCGGATGGGTGGCTACCAATGGTGGTAACTGCCGCATTAACACCTGGTCAGTAGAAGGCGATTCTGACGGATCGGGTCTGACGACTCCCTTCATTGAGAACTGGATTAACGGATGGAATGGCGATGTTCTTCGCGATGGTCAGGTCTATTACACGCTAGCAGGCTTGGAGCCCGGCCTGAAGGTCAAGGTTTCTGCCCTAGTCCGTGCTTACAGTGAGGTTGGAAATGAGATAGCCGGCGCATACTTCTTCGTGGGCGACCAGCGTACGGATATCGCCAACGAGGGCACTAAGGCCACCAATGGCAACGCTAAACTCGCCTATGGCACATTCACAACCATCGCTGTTGTCGACGAGACGGGCGTACTCCGTTTCGGTGTAGAGACTGCTAGTGCAACCTTCAACTTCTTTGGCCTCAAGAATGTCTCTGCAGAGATTGTTCCTCCCTCACCCGATGTAACCATTGCTAGCTTCACGGCTCCCACTACCGTTGCTCTCAGCGACGAGGTGCAGAGTTTCGATGTGACTATGACCATCACCAACCAGGGCGATGCTGATGCCAAGAATGTGGTTGTCAATCTTTACGAGGGCTTCACTGTTGTAGCCACCTACCCATCTTCTTCAGAAGCCACTACTGGGGCTCCCGCAGAAGGCTTGTCACTGGCTGTTGGTGAGTCAATGGATATTACAATTACTTATGACAAGGAGCTCACTCCAGGTACTTCCCTCAGTCTTAGTGCAAGGGTTGACTGCGACGACGAGTATGCGGACTACACTGATAACAACTCCACGAGTAGCTCTAGAGTGAAGGTGGTGATGGATGGTTCCGACATGACTATCACTAACGTGGAAGCTCCGAAGAGCCTGCTTATCACAGAGGGTGAACAGTCTGTCACTGGCACCATCAAGGTGACCGTGAAGAATCTTGGCACTCAGACCGCTGAGGGTGTCAGCGTGGTGCTGAACGTCAATGGTGAGAAGTATGCTGTCTCTGATCCAATCACTGTGGAGGCTGGTAAGGAAGAAGTAGTAGAGATTGAGTTCTCCTCTAGCGAGTCTGGCGAATACGTCCTTACTGCTGAGGTGACTTCCGATGCTGATGTCGACGAGGAGAACAACCTGTGGGCCGACGAGATTGTCATCAAGGTGAAGAATCAGGGTGAGCTTACTGCTGGTCTTGACCTGTCCATTGAGAACATAGATGTTCCTGAGATGTCCGATGGCGCTATCCGCGTGAACGACGAGGAAGGTGGCTACACTGTGAACGTCTCTGTCTACAACAATGGTACTGAAGATGCTGAGAATGTCGTTGTGAAGCTCTTCATCAATGGTGAGGAGTTTGCTACCAATGCCGACGTTGAAGGCTTCGAGACTCTGAATCTGGCATCTGCCGAGATGGTTGAGATACCGTTCTTCGTGGAGAATCCTGAGTTTACCGATGTTGAGATCTATGCCGAGGTGATTGCTGAGGGCGATGTCGATGAGTCAAATAATGTTTCTGAGACCATCACCGCTGGTGTCAAATACGAAGGCATCGACGTGGCTCTGCTCGACGTCTTCTATCCTGAAGCAATCTCTATGGACAGTGAGGAGGATGCTATCGTCACCGTCATAGTGAAGAACATCAGTGAAGACTCCCGTGCCACTAGTGACGAGCAGCTCAAGGCTGAGAACATTGTGGTACACCTCTACATCGACGGAGTGGAAGTGGCTACGAGCAAGGCATTCAGCCTCTACAAGGGCGCTGATGCTCACGCTTACCTGGCTATCGACCGCAAGTACCTCACCAGCGAGGAAGTCATCCTTACAGCTCGCGTCACCGCCGACAAGGATGGCAATGAGTCGAATGACTGGTCAGAGGAACTCCCGATTCAGGTTAGTGGCGTCGTCACTGGTATCGACAGCATCCTGGCTCGCTTCGGACAGAATGCACAGGTCTACACCCTCGATGGTAAGAAGGTCGACCTTTCCAACGGCATGCTGAAGAAGGGTCTCTACATCATCAACGGTAAGAAGACTGCCATTAAGTAGACAATAAGCCGAGCTTGCTCGGACTTCGAAAAACTTCCTTGCTTTGCCGACGGTGTCAAGCCGAAAGCAAAGCAAGGACTTTTTAACACATTTTATTCGTTTGTTTCGAGGTTTTTTCGTACCTTTGCAGCCTATTAAGGACAATAGAATAAAATGACTGACGAACAGATTCAAAACGAGAACTACTCCGCGAGTAATATTCAGGTGCTCGAGGGATTGGAGGCCGTGCGTAAGCGTCCGGCCATGTATATTGGCGACATCAGTGAGAAGGGCCTTCACCACTTGGTGAACGAGACGGTGGACAACTCCATCGACGAGGCAATGGCTGGCTTCTGCACACATATCGAGGTAATCATTAACGAAGATAACTCCATAACCGTACAGGACAACGGTCGCGGTATCCCCGTCGACGAGCATGAGAAGATGCATAAATCGGCCCTCGAGGTGGTGATGACCGTGCTCCATGCCGGTGGTAAGTTCGACAAGGGCTCCTATAAGGTCTCTGGCGGACTGCATGGCGTGGGTGTCTCCTGCGTCAATGCCCTGTCGAAGCATATGCTCTCTCAGGTCTTCCGCGAAGGCAAGATCTATCAGCAGGAATACGAGAAGGGTATTCCTCTCTATCCCGTCAAGGTGGTGGGCGACACAGAGCTGCGCGGCACACGTCAGCAGTTCTGGCCCGATGACACCATCTTCACCACTACCGAATACAAGTACGACACCATCGCCAAGCGCATGCGTGAGTTGGCTTACCTCAATGCCGGCATCACCATCACCCTCCGTGACATGCGTCCTGATGAGGAAGGCAAACTCAAGGAAGAGGTGTTCCACGCTAAAGACGGACTGAAGGAATTCGTGCGTTACGTTGACCGCCATCGCACCCATCTTGTCGATGATGTCATCTACCTCAAGACCGAGAAACAGGGCATTCCTATCGAGGTGGCAGTGATGTACAACACCGACTATTCCGAGAACATCCACTCTTACGTGAACAATATTAATACGGTGGAGGGTGGAACACACCTCGCCGGCTTCCGTGCTGCCCTAACTCGCACCCTGAAGAAATATGCCGACAACGACCCGCAGATTTCTAAGCAAATTGAGAAGGCAAAGATCGAGATTGCGCCTGAGGACTTCCGCGAGGGACTCACTGCAGTCATCTCCATCAAGGTGGCAGAGCCCCAGTTTGAAGGACAGACCAAGACTAAACTTGGCAACTCTGAGGTGCAAGGTGCCGTCAATCAGGCTGTGGGCGAAGCTCTTACCAACTACCTCGAGGAGCATCCAAAGGAGGCTCGCCTAATCTGTGATAAGGTGGTGCTCGCTGCTACGGCACGAATTGCCGCTCGCAAGGCCCGTGAGAGCGTACAGCGCAAGAATCCCATGTCGGGAGGCGGACTGCCGGGTAAATTGGCCGACTGTTCGAACAAAGACCCGAAGAACACTGAGATCTTCCTCGTTGAGGGTGACTCTGCAGGTGGCAGCGCTAAGCAGGGCCGTGACCGTCACTTCCAGGCTATCCTTCCTCTGCGTGGTAAGATTCTCAATGTCGAGAAGGTACAGTGGCATCGTGTCTTCGAGGCTGAGTCGGTGATGAATATCATCCAGAGCATTGGCGTCCGCTTCGGCGTCGACGGCGAGGGCGATCGTGAGGCCAATATCGATAAGCTGCGCTACGACAAGATTATCATCATGACCGATGCTGATGTCGACGGCTCGCACATCGACACCCTCATCATGACACTCTTCTACCGCTTCATGCCGCAGGTCATTCAGGGTGGACATCTCTACATCGCCACACCTCCTCTTTATAAATGCACATATAAGAAGGAGAGCCAGTATTGCTATACTGAGCAGGAGCGCAAGAACTTCATCGATACCTATGTTGCCGGTGACGAGAACAGTAATTTGCTGCACACACAGCGTTACAAAGGTTTGGGAGAGATGAACCCTGAGCAGCTTTGGGAGACAACTATGAACCCCGAGAACCGACTGCTGAAGCAGGTCACCATCGAGAATGCCGCTGAGGCAGACGAGATATTCTCCATGCTCATGGGCGATGATGTGGAGCCGCGCCGCGAGTTCATCGAGAAAAATGCTACCTACGCTAATATCGACGCGTAGTGAATGATACAGAGGAGAGCACACAAATGCTGTGCCCTCCTTTTGCATAGATTTAATCAACACCTTTTTTTTACTAACTCTATTTACTAACTTTGCTTATGAAAAAACTGCTACTTTTTGCCGTGAGTGCATTGCTGGCTATGCCCACAATGGCTCAAGAGGATGTAACCAATTACATCCAGAATGCAGGATTCGACGAGGACCTCACCTTCGAGGTCGACGGATCCATGAAGGAGGCTATCAGTACCACGACGTCGCTCAGCGAACGTAGCTGGGCTTACATCGCAGCTGACAGCACCGTCTATGCTCGTCCGAAGAGCACCAGCTCGCAGAACCGTCCCGACGGACGCAAGCTCGAGGCTGTCAATGGTTTCATCGGACGTGTTAATGGCTGGGAGATCATCACCAACCAGGCCTTCCCAAAGTGTGAGTGGGTGTACTTCGGTACCGTACCCTATGATCTCGCATCACAAGCAGTGCCCATCGCCGACGATGGCTCCACCTATCTCGAGGTACCTGCACGTCCCGATGCTTATAGCAGCACTGACAACAAGGCATTCGCCTACCTCCGTGCAGGATGGGGCGGACGTGCCGTTTACAAGCAGAGCGTCAAGCTGCCTTGCGCACGCTATCGCCTGGAGTACTGGGCTATTAACATCAACCCCTCCGGTACCAATGGTAAAAACCTTTCAAAGGTGACTTGCCGTAAGGACACCTGGGAGGATGAGACAGGCTTCACCGATCAGCAGTGGACACTCCACACCATCGAGTTCCTTCCTCTCGATGAATTCTCTATGGAGTTCGGTTTCGAGTCGAGCGGTGGTTCGGGCTCCAACCCCTTCCTCTGCATCGATGGTATCAAGCTCTATAAGATTGGAGAAGCCGACCCCATCGAACTGTTGCAGGCTGATATCTACGACATGATGTCGGATGCCGACGAGATGGCATCACAGGCCATCGTGGCAGGCTACTCAGGTCTGGCCGACCAGATTGTGGACTTCGGTATGGAGGTGCTCGATGCACTTCTCTCTATCGATGAGTTGGAGGAGTTGAAGGTTGGTGTCAAGGATGCTAAGGCTCAGATGGACAAGTTCCAGGAGGCCCTGAATGTTATTCCTGAAGTGGACGCCATCCTCTCAAAGATGGACAACCTTCTCCAGACCACCAACTTCGATGGCAAGGCCGAGTTTGAGGCTGCTTATCTGCGCATCCTTGGCTATAAGGAGAACGGACAGGAAGAGGGCGTTGACGTCTGCGAACAGATTCTGGGTGCCGTTGCCGAGGCTACTGCAGCCATCAAGGCTTACTACCTCACACAGAAGGGCAGTGTCGACAATCCTGCTGACTTCACACTCTTCATCCAGCATCCTTGGTTCATCAATACCGATGCCGAGCCTGTCTATGAGGATGACATGTGGGTGTTCCCGAAGGCTATCGATGAGGAAGGTGTTGAGCGCTACACTGAGGGTAGTGTCGACAGCCCCGACCTCAACAGCGAGGGATGGTACATCGCAGGTGCCAGCGGTGGCGACCAGCGTCTGAACTGGCAGCGTGGACGCAGCTGCTGGAATGCTTGGAACAACAACTTCACCACCACGCTTGCTGTGGGTCAGGATCTTGAAGGACTGCCTAACGGATACTACACCGTGGCTGCTGACCTTTGCACACAGACAGGATGCCTCAACGACCAGCATGTCTTCGCTGAGAGTATTGCTGAGAAGAAGATCTCATCTACCCTCACATCAGAGGGGTGGGACTACAACGAGTGGGAGACAGTCAGCATGAACGCCGACCAGAAGGTGCTCGTCATCGACGGTAAGCTCACCATCGGTGCTGAAGGCACTGGAACAGGCTCTGGAGCCACTGGATGGTTCCTCGCTACCAACTTCCGTCTCTTCTACTTGGGTGAGGCTCCAGCCGAGGCCGTGAAGCAGGCCTTCGACGCTAAGATTGCCGATGCCCAGGAGTATGCAGCCAAGATGCACTTCGCTGTCGATAAGAAGACTCTCAACGATGCCATTGCACAGTATGCCAATGCCACCGACTACATTGAGGCTCTCAACGGTCTCGCCGCAGCTATGAAGGAGGCTCAGGCTAGTGAGGCTAAGTACGAGGAGTACATCCCTGCCGACGGCACTACCGAGGGCAAGACCATTCCTACTGTTCAGAATACGCTGAAGAAGAACGGCGGATCGGGCTATGCTGCTGCTGAGGAAATCGTGCAGTTCGCTTATGACTACGTCATGAACTGGATTGCTTGCGACACCGCCAGCTACGTCTACTTCGATGCTACTGTCAACCACCTGAAGGACTATGTCAACACCTACACACCGGCATTTAACCATGCCGCTGAGGTGGCTGCTGTCTCTTCAGAGAAGGGTAAGGCTGCCTTGCAGGATATCATGAATGCACAGAAGGCCGTCCTCATCAGTGAGATTAAGGAAAAGGCTACTATCGACGAGTTCATCGCCGACCTCAACAGCCTGCTCAGCATCGTTGTGAAGCAGAACATCGTTGACAATCCTAAGGCTACCGACTACACTGCTTTCATCATCAATCCGAATGCTGAGGCAGAGAACGGATGGGAGTTTGACAAGGGCAACGGCAATACCAACACCACTAGCGGACAGTGGTACGACGGCAGCTCCACACGCTACTTCGATTCCTACAATGCCAACGGACTCGTGGGATACATCGCCAAGCAGCTTGTCAAAGATCTGCCTAATGGTACCTACAACGTCGGCGTCGTCACTCGTACGCCTGCTGAGGGTGCATACGTCTTCTGCGCTCCTGCCGAGGGACAGTACACTTGGCTTGAGATTCCTCTCAACTACTACATGGCCTACGATGAGGAGACAGGTGAAGAGGTGCAGGCTATTGCCAGCGACACCCACGGACCTATCTGGGAAGAGGCACAGAAGGCAGTTGAAGATGGCACCGCTACTGACCAGCAGATGGATATCTACAATGCCAACAATGGTAACGGACGTGGATGGCAGCGTCAGCAGATGAAGGGCATCGTTGTCAACAATCACGAGCTGCTCATCGGTACTGCTGCTGGCTCTGAGGAGCTGGGCACACCGAAGGTATTCGCTGGAAACTGGTACTCCGTTGGTGAGTGGACGCTGACACTTGTCGCCCTGGGTGACAACACCGGTTGGGCTGGCCCCATTGAGACTGGCATCGACAGCATGGGTACGCAGCCTTCCGTCGCTGATGGCATCTATAGCATCAGCGGTGTCAGAACCAACAAACTGCAGCGCGGACTCAACATCGTTGTCGTCAACGGACAGACACGCAAGGTCATGATCAAGTAAGTGTTTACACTACATCACTTTTCCTACACGAGAGGCGGCCACACAGATGGTCGCCTCTTGTTCTTCAGAAGTGTCATCTGCCAGATTCTTTTGTCAACTGCGGGTTGCAAAATTCCACCGGTCAGCCCCCTTTTTTGATACTTTAACCAAAAAAGCGTTGTGCGCGCACAAAAAACTTCCAACTCTTCTCCCTAAACTCTAAACTTTTTCGTACCTTTGCATCCGAAAAAAGAGATTTACGAGCAAATTTAAAAAATAAAGAAACAATGGCAAAGTTAGATTTAACCCAGTATGGCATCACAGGTAGCACTGTGATTGCCCACAATCCGTCGTATGAGTACCTCTTCGAAGAGGAAATGAAAGAGGACCTGACTGGCTATGACAAGGGTCAGCTCACTGAGCTCGACGCCGTCAATGTCATGACTGGTATCTTCACCGGCCGCTCGCCTAAGGATAAGTACATCGTGCGCGATGCCCAGAGCGAGGATAAGGTATGGTGGACCAGCGAGGACTATCCTAACGACAACCACCCCATGACTGAGGAGGTTTGGGCCGAGGTGAAGAAGATCGCCATCAAAGAGCTGTCGAACAAGAACCTCTACGTTATGGATGCTTTCTGCGGTGCCAACGAGGCTACACGCCTTCGCGTGCGTTTCATCGTTGAGGTGGCCTGGCAGGCTCACTTCGTGAAGAACATGTTCATCCAGCCCACAGCTGAGGAGCTCGAGAAGTTCGAACCCAACTTCGTGATCTTCAACGCTTCCAAGGCCAAGGTTGAGAACTACAAGGAGCTGGGCATGCGCTCAGAGACCTGTGCTGCCTTCAACACCACTAGCCGCGAGCAGGTGATTATCAATACTTGGTACGGTGGTGAGATGAAGAAGGGTATGTTCTCCATGATGAACTACTATCTGCCCCTGCAGGGAATCGCCAGCATGCACTGCTCGGCCAATACTGATATGGAAGGTAAGAACACCGCCATCTTCTTCGGACTCTCCGGAACAGGTAAGACTACTCTCAGCACTGACCCCAAGCGTCTGCTTATCGGTGATGACGAGCACGGATGGGATGATGAGGGCGTGTTCAACTTCGAAGGTGGATGCTATGCCAAGGTCATCAACCTCGACAAGGAGTCAGAGCCCGACATCTACAATGCTATCCGTCGTGATGCACTTCTCGAGAACGTCACTGTCGACGCCGATGGTAAGATTGACTTCGCCGACAAGAGCGTCACTGAGAACACCCGCGTCAGCTATCCTATCGAGCATATCGAGAAGATCGTGAAGCCCATCTACGGCAAGAGCGCAGGCCCCGCTGCTGAGAATGTCATCTTCCTCTCAGCCGATGCCTTTGGCGTGCTGCCTCCCGTGAGCATCCTCACTCCTGAGCAGACCAAGTACTACTTCCTCTCTGGCTTCACTGCCAAGCTGGCTGGTACTGAGCGTGGCATCACTGAGCCCACTCCCACCTTCAGCGCATGCTTTGGACAGGCATTCCTCGAACTGCATCCCACAAAGTATGCTGAGGAGCTGGTGAAGAAGATGGAGAAGAGCGGTGCCAAGGCTTACCTTGTCAACACTGGTTGGAACGGTACTGGCAAGCGCATCAGCATCAAGGACACTCGTGGCATTATCGACGCTATCCTCGGAGGTGCTATCCTGAAGGCTCCTACCAAGAAGATTCCTTACTTCGACTTAGAGGTTCCCACACAGCTCGACGGCGTGGCTTGGGGTATTCTCGATCCTCGCGACACCTATCAGAATCGCGCAGAGTGGGAGGAGAAGGCTAAGGATCTCGCTGCCCGCTTCATCAAGAACTTCAAGAAGTACGAAGGAAACGAAGCTGGTAAGGCTCTTGTAGCTGCAGGCCCGAAGCTTTAAAGCATAAGCAATAAAGACCTCCCCCCTGGCATTCTTCCGATAAAGAAGGTGTCAGGGGGAGGCTTTTTTGTGTAGAGTCTCCGACAGCCTTCTTGCTGACCAAGGACAGCCTGAAAGATATTGACCTTAGGCATAGTGCTTGGTGGGTCAGGTTACCGGAGTTTGGGTTTGACGTTGCAATTATACAACTTTTTCTTTGAAAAAGAAGGGAATTCAGAAAAAATGTGTAACTTTGCACCAAAATGTATTGAAAACCCTAAAGACCTTTTAGATATGAAAGTAATCAACCTGTCGGAACAGTCTTCGGTCGTCAATCAGTATATGGCCGAAATTCGTGATAAGAGCTACCAAAAAAACCGTCTGCTCTTTCGCAACAACATCCTGCGCATTGGCGAGATGATGGCTTATGAAATTTCAAAAGTGCTGACCTATAAGACCAAGACGGTGACCACTCCACTGGGCACGATCGACATCCCTCAGATGAAAGACGACCTGTTGGTGGCCACTGTGCTGCGTGCTGGTCTTCCCTTCCATGAGGGATTCCTGCGCATTTTCGACCATGCCCACAGCGCCTTTGTGTCGGCCTACAGAATGTACACCAATCGTGAGCATACCGAGGTGGGCATCCATACTGAGTATATCGCATCACCCTCGGCCAAAGGCAAGACGCTGGTCATCGTCGACCCGATGCTGGCCACAGGTGGCTCGATGGTTGCTGCCTACGAAGCCCTGCTCAATACAGGTAAGCCGGCACATGTGCACATCGCCTGCGTCATCGGTACCCCAGAGGGGGTAGAGATGCTTCGTCAGAATGTAGATGAGGAGACTACGCTATGGTGTGCTGCCATCGATCCAGGCATGAACAAGAACAAATACATCGTACCAGGATTCGGCGATTGCGGCGACCTGTGCTATGGTGAGAAACTATAATTCACTAACAAAAGGAGAACATCGCTATGATCATCAAGTTTTTTTCTGCTTTATCTATGGCAGCCATGCTGTCGGGCTGCAACTCGGTGGGTAATGCCTTGACAAGCATTGATAGTGCATTATATGACGTACAGCGGGTGCAGAACACTATTAATAATGTGGCGCAGGTAGCAGGCGCAGTAACAGGCAGTGCAACGACCACATCGCCGACTGCAACAGCATCGCAGCCAACCAGGACAATAAACGTGTCGCAGGCCACAACGGCCACGACCCGCTCTGCCACTCCAATGCAGACCACGACCCGCTCTGTCACAAGCAATCATACCACGACTCAATCAGGAAGTACAACCCAAAACACACAACGTAATATGGATCTTTATCTCAATGGCACTCGTAAGGGAGAGATACGCACCAATGGTGATGTATATATCGACGGCCGTCGCATGGGTGAGCTGCGCTCCGGCGGCGACATCTATGTCAACGGCACACGCAAAGGAGAGATACGCTCTAACGGCGATATCTACAAGGAAGGACGGCGTGTAGGCGAGGTACGCTCCAATGGCGACATCTACGAAGACGGTCGGCGTGTGGGTGAGGTACGCACCAATGGTGATGTATATAAGGACGGCAGGCGTATTGGTGACGCTCGCAACATGTCGAATGCTAAATGGGTAGCAGTCGTCTATTTCTTCGGTTTCTTTTCTCTTTAATCGACTTACAACATGAATAAGACACTGAAACAATGGCTGCCCGACGTGCTGGCCATCATCCTGTTTGCCGCACTGGCCTTTGCTTATTTCTATCCTGCCGACACGGAGGGACGCATCTTGTATCAACACGACACTTCAGCCGGCGTGGGAGCAGGTCAGGAAAGCCTGGAATACCTGCAACGTACGGGTGAGCGCACTCGCTGGACCAACAGCCTGTTCTCGGGCATGCCTACTTACCAGTTGGCACCGTCCTACAACAGCACATCGACGCTGTCGGTGGCTGAAAAGGCATATCATCTCTGGTTGCCTGACAACGTGTGGTATGTCTTCGTCTATCTGCTGGGGTTCTATATCCTACTGCGAGCCTTCGACTTCAAGCAGCACCTGGCAGCATTGGGAGCCATCATTTGGGCTTTCTCCACCTATTTCCTTATCATCATCGGTGCCGGACACCTGTGGAAGGTGATGGCCTTGGCCTATCTGCCGCCGATGATAGCAGGCATCGTGCTTGCCTACAGGGGCAAGCTGCTCTGGGGCTTGGTGGTGACTGCCATCTTCACTGCCCTTGAGGTGCATGCCAACCACATGCAGATGACCTACTACTACATGATTGTCATCCTGGCCATGGTGATTGCCTTTGCCATTGATGCCGTGAAGAAGAAGGCAATGGCCACTTTCTGGAAAGCCACTGCTGCCTGCTTCTTAGGAGGCGTGTTGGGACTGCTGGTGAATGTATCAAACCTCTATCATACCTGGGAGTACTCGCAGCAGACCATGCGTGGTGGCACGGAGCTGACTCAGGGTGACGGGCAGACCTCGACCAATGGAGGTCTGGACCGCGATTATATCACGCAGTGGAGTTATGGCATCGGCGAGACGTGGACACTGCTCATACCCAATGCCAAGGGAGGATCGCATGGCGAGCAGCTGAAGGACTACTCCGCTGCGATGGATGCCTGCGACCCACAGCTGAAGGAGTTCTGCGGACAGTGGTATCCCTACTTCGGCGACCAGCCTTTCACGGCGGGTCCCGTCTACGTGGGAGCCTTCGTGCTGATGCTGTTCATTCTGGGGCTTTTCATCGTGAAAGGCCCGATGAAATGGGCTCTTTTGGCCGCTACGGTGCTGAGCATCCTGCTGTCGTGGGGTAAGAACTTCATGGGCCTGACCGACTTCTTCATCGACCATGTGCCTCTGTATGCCAAGTTCCGCACAGTATCGTCAATACTCGTCGTGGCTGAGTTCACCATACCTCTGTTGGCGATGCTCGCCTTGAAGAAGATCGTCGATGAGCCTGAGCTGCTGACGAAGAAGATTAAATATGTGTATGCATCCTTCGGGCTGACGGCTGGCTTCTGCCTGCTCTTCGCCTTGCTGCCTACTACGTTCTTCAACTTCGTGTCCGATGGCGACGTGTCGAGATTGTCGCGCTATGTCGATGCCAACAATATGAACCTGGTGACCGAGAATCTGGCCAAGATGCGCGTGCCGGTGTTCACTGCCGACTGCTGGCGCTCGTTCTTCATCATCGTCGTGGGCACCCTGCTGCTCCTGCTCTATAAAGCTCGCAAGCTGAAGGCGCTGCCCATGGTGGGCCTGCTCATCGCGCTCTGTCTCTTCGACCTGTGGCAGGTGAACAAACGCTATCTGAACGACAAGATGTTCGTGGATGCCAGCATCAAGCAGACTGCCCATGCCATCAAGCCGGTCAACGAGGCCATCCTCCAGGATAAGTCACTTGACTATCGTGTGCTGAACTTCATCAGCGACACCTTCAACGAGAACGAGACGAGCTATTACCATAAGTCTGTGGGTGGCTACCATGCTGCCAAGCTGGGACGCTACAACGAGCTGATATCAGCATACATCCATCCTGAGATGCAGAAAGCCGTGGAAGCTATCCAGCAGACTCAGGGACGGATGGACTCGATTCCCGGCGACAGTCTCTTCCCCGTAATCAACATGCTCAACACCAAGTACTTCATCGTCAGCGAGACCTTGCCGCTGCTTAATCCGTATGCTCAGGGCAATGCCTGGCTGGTGGACAAGGTGACCTATGTGGACGATGCCAATGGCGAGCTCGCTGGGCTGGGCAAGGTAAGCCTGAGTCATGAGGCCGTAGCCGACAAGAAGTTTGAGAAGGTGCTGGGACAGGCTGCCCCACAGGATTCCCTCTCGAAGGTGACGCTCGACTTCTATGAGCCCAACCAGCTGAAGTACACCGTAGAAAGTACCAACGGCGGCGTGCTGGTGTTCTCGGAGATCTACTATCCCGGGTGGACTGCCACCGTCGACGGTAAGCCAGTCGAGCTGGGACGTGTCAACTATGTGCTGCGCGCCCTCCATATCGACGGCGGCAAACATCAGGTGGAGCTGCAGTTCTTCCCCCAGACGGTGAAGAATACTGAGACTGTAGCCTATGTTGCACTGGCCGTCATGCTGCTGCTCATCTTGACGGCTATCGCGATGGGACTGAGAAAAAATAAGGCTAAAGCATAGGCTTTCGCCTTTATAGAATAGAGAGCGATATGACAGTGTCATCCGTCTTACACGAGATAACTCCGCTGGCCGACCACGACTTCATGTACGTGGCCGACCGGCATAAGAAGGAGTTTACCTATCCCATCCACTGTCATGAGATCTTCGAACTGAACTTTGTGGAGAATGGTGAAGGATGCCGGCGTACCGTAGGCGATTCCAGTGAGATTATCGGCCAGTACGACCTTGTGCTCATCACCAGCCCCCAGTTGGAGCATGTATGGGAGCAGCATGAATGCAAGAGTCCTGACATTCATGAGGTGACGGTGCAGTTCTTCGTGGACTATACCGACGAGCACAGTTCGTTTCACACCAATCCCTTCAGTTCTATATATAAAATGTTCGTGCGCGCGCAAAGGGGACTGGCGTTCCCCATGGCCGCCATCATGCAGGTCTATCCCATGATCATCCGGCTGTCGTCCATCAAGGAGGGATTCTATGCTATGCGCGAACTCTTCACTATCCTCTATGAGCTGTCGAAGCAGGACGGGGCACGCGAGTTATCGTCATCGGCTTTCGCTAAGGTCGATGACCGCAGTGACTCACGGCGGGTGCTCAAGGTGAAGAACTACATTGAAGAACACTATCGTGAGGAGCTGCGGCTGTCCAGACTCAGTGAGATGGTGGGCATGACGGGATCGGCCTTCAGTCGCTTCTTCAAGCAGCGCACAGGGAAGAACCTCAACGAATACATCGTCGACATCCGTCTCGGACATGCTGCTCGCCTGCTGGTGGATACCACTCAAACCGTTTCGGAGATATGCTATGATACTGGTTTCAACACCCTGTGCAATTTCAACCGTCTCTTCCGCAAGCGCAAGGGCTGCAACCCTACCGAGTTCCGTGAGAAGTATCGCAAGACGAAAGTCATCGTGTGACCATAAATAATACTCAACGAATAACAACTACCAATTATGAAGAAAACCAAACTGACATTTTTCCTGATGATGACTGCCGCGCTGGCAATAGCAGGATGCAAGGCAAAGGAAGCTGCCAAGGACACCTGTCCCTTCGTGCAGCGTGAGGGAGCGGGCTTCGTGCTCAATGGTGAGGAATACCGCTACGTGGGCACCAACTTCTGGTATGGTGCCATCCTGGGGTCAGAAGGACAAGGAGGCGACCGCCAGCGGCTGGGTCGCGAGCTCGACAAGCTGCATGAGTTGGGACTCGACAACCTGCGCATCCTGGTGGGCAGTGACGGACCCCGAGGGGTGAAGACCAAGGTTGAACCTACGTTGCAGGAAGCTCCTGGCGTATACAACGACACCATTCTGGCGGGTCTCGACTACCTTCTGAAGGAGATGGGCGAGCGAGGCATGAAGGCGGTGCTCTACCTCAATAACTCCTGGGAGTGGAGTGGGGGCTACGGCTACTATCTCGAGCAGGCTGGTTGCGGACCTACGCCCATGCCCAACGAGGCCGGCTATCAGGCTTTCATGCAACATGTCGAGCAGTTTGCAGCCAACGAGAAGGCTCACGAGCTGTTTTATCAGTATGTGCGCGACATCATCAGCCGTACCAACCGATACACCAATGTCGCCTACATCGACGATCCCGCCATCATGTCATGGCAGATAGGCAATGAGCCGCGAGCCTTCAGCCAGAAGGCCAAGGAGCCTTTCGCGCAGTGGCTGAGCCACACTTCGGCGCTCATCCGCTCCATCGACCCCAATCATCTCATCTCCATCGGGTCTGAAGGCGTGTGGGGATGCGAGGTCGACACAGCCCTCTACGAGCGCATCTGCTCGGATGTCAACATCGACTATATGAATGCCCATGTCTGGCCCTACAACTGGAACTGGACGAAGAAGGACTCCGTGGCCGATAATGTGGACAGGGCCTGCGCCAATACGGCCGAATACGTGAAGATGCATACCGCCATCGCCCAGCGCATACAGAAGCCACTCGTCATCGAGGAGTTCGGCTATCCGCGCGACGGCTTCGGCTTCGCTCCCGGCTCGCCCACGACGGGGCGCGACCGTTACTACGACTTTGTGTTCTCGCTCATCAAGAGTGAGCCCACCGTCTACGGATGCAACTTCTGGGGATGGGGCGGTGAGGCTCGTCCTCAGCACGAACAGTGGCAGCTGGGCGATGCCTATACGGGTGACCCCGCCCAGGAGCAGCAGGGCCTGAACTCTGTCTTCGACTGCGACTCTACAACCCTCGAAATTATCAAGAAATATAACCGATAATTCTTGCGAAACGGCCTGCCGAATCTTTTTTCTGACATTTTTTTTCATTCCCTTTAAACCTTCTGCTATGGTTTGCGTCCAAAGAATAGAAACAGGATAACAATAATAACCAGTAGGGAGCCGCAACCTCAGGATAACATCAGGATAACGCGAAAAGGTGCTGCCCCGAGTAAAAAAGAAAGGAATAAAGAAATGAAAAAGTTTGTTTTGACGGTAGTAGCCATGATGACAATGACCTTTGGCTTTGCTGAGACAGAGAACCAAAATGCAGTGAGAACTGTTAAAAATTATGACATGTCATTCGACATGCGCCGTCTGGCGGTCACACTGGATCTGACATCCGACCAGATGGAGGCTATCCAGGTCATTCAGGACAATTTCAACGAAGCGATGTTGGAAGCAGCCACAGTACCAGGATTCCAGAGCAGGATGCTCGTCCATCAGGCCGTAAGAAAGGATGCGAAGCAGATGCGCCGCGTGCTCAACGACAAGCAGTACAACACCTACATGATGCTTCTCGGCACCACTCTACACAACAAAGGTCTTTAGTTTTCTAGGAAAGTCATCGGTACTTCAGCGGTTATTGCGCAGACGCAATAGCCGCTGAAGCATTTTTAGTCGATTACTGGGATTCTTGCGTTCCTCGCAGCATCACTCAGCTGAAGTCGAAGTCGGTGACGTAATGGTCGAAAGTAGAGAGGCATTCCTGCGTAAGAGGTGATTAATAATTTTTAACTCGCCTAGGTACTGCTTATTCGTTTTTTTTACCTATCTTTGCAATCTAAACTCCTTTAAAGCTAATATGATGGAAAAATTGAAAGACTATGTACATGCCATACCCTTCAGGCTGAAGGTGACGCTTCTAGTGTTGGCAGGCGTCTTTGTGGGGCTTGGGGCATTGTTCATGTATCTACTTCGCGCGCATACCTATTTCGTTGGCGACAACCCAGGGGCGTGTGTCAACTGTCATATCATGGCACCCTATTATGCCACTTGGAGCCATTCATCGCACAACGGACGGGCCACATGCAACGACTGTCATGTGCCCCACCAGAGTTTGACGCTGAAATATGGGTTCAAGGCCATCGACGGCCTGAAGCATACTGCCTATTTCGTCACCAACGCTGAGCACCAGGCCATCAAGGCCGAGAAGCTAACGGGCCAGGTGGTTATGGACAATTGCATACGCTGCCACACCCAGCTGAACCAGGAGTTTGTGAAGACAGGACGCATAGGCTACATGCAGGCGAAGGCCGGTGAGGGCAAAGCCTGCTGGGACTGTCACCGTCAGGTGCCTCACGGCAAGATGAACAGCCTGTCGTCGACACCTTGGGCCGAGACTCAGGTGCCCATCCCCGACAGCCCCGTTCCCGCCTGGCTGGAAGGCCTGCTGAATTGAATCATTTAAACTTAGAGATACTATGGGAAAGAAACTGAAAACATGGCAAGGATGGCTGCTCTTCTGCGGCTCGATGGTCGTGGTGTTTGTGCTGGGACTGCTTATCTCGTCGCTGATGCAGCGCCGGGCTGAGGTGGCCAGCGTGTTCAACAACAAGCGCACAGTGTTTGAGGACAGCATCGTGGCACAAAACGAGAAGTTCAAGCAGGATTATCCTCGCGAGTATGAGACCTGGGCGATGACCGAGGACACGTCGTTTGTCAGTATGTACAACAGCTCGCAGGCAGTTGATGTGCTCGAGCAGCGTCCTGAGATGGTGATATTGTGGGCAGGCTATGCCTTCTCGCGCAACTACAACACTCCGCGCGGACATAAGCATTGCATCGACGACCTGCGCGAGATCCTTCGTACGGGCAGCCCGGGCATTGACGATGATGGCGATATGCAGCCGGCTACGTGCTGGACCTGCAAGGGTCCTGACGTGCCTCGCATGATGCGCGAGCTGAGCGACTCGAAGTCGGTGTTCGACCCTACCAACTACTATGCCTATGAAGGCAAGTGGAGCGGACTGGGCAAGGAGATTGTGAACACGATAGGCTGCAGCGACTGCCACGACGCTCGCACGATGGATCTGCGCCCTGCCCGTCCCGCCCTCTACGAGGCCTGGCAGCGCGCCGGCAAGGACGTGACGAAGGCTACGCATCAGGAGATGCGGTCGCTGGTGTGCGCACAGTGTCACACAGAATACTACTTCATCAAACCTGACGACCCCAACAATCCCGGCAAGGCCAACTACCTGATGTTCCCGCAGGACTATGGCATGACCTGCGAGGCTGCTGAGGTGTACTTCGACTCCATCGGCTTCTATGACTACATTCATCCGCTGTCGAAGACTCCTATCCTGAAGGCTCAGCATCCAGGCTACGAGATTGCGCTGCAGGGCATCCACGGACAGCGTGGCGTGTCATGCGCCGACTGTCACATGCCTTACAAGCAGGAGGGCGGCGTGAAGTACACCGACCACCATATCATGTCGCCGCTGGCCAACATCGACCGTACGTGTCAGACTTGCCACCGCGAGGATGCCGAGGTGTTGCGCCAGAATGTCTATGAGCGTCAGGAGAAGTGCACCCAGGTGCGTGACCGTGCAGAGGCTGAGCTGGCTGCCGCTCACCTGGAGGCAAAGTTTGCCTTGGAGAATGGCGTGAGCGACGACGAGATGAAGCCCATCCAGGCCCTGCTGCGCAAGAGCCAGTGGCGCTGGGACTATGCCATCGCATCGCATGGTGCCACCTTCCATGCTCCGCAGGAGGTGACCCGCCTGCTGTCGTTCAGCGTGGACTATGCCCAGCAGGCCCGTCTGCAGATAGCCAAGGCCCTGGCCCGTCACGGATATACTGCCGAGATTCCTCTGCCCGACTACTCCACAAAGGCTAAGGCTCAGGAGGTGATCGGTCTCGACATGGCTAAGCTGAACGAGAAGAAGCAGCGCTTCCTGCAGGAGATCGTTCCCCAATGGCTGGAAGATGCCAAGAAGAACGGTAAGCTGATCGCGATTTAATTCACCTCTCATCTTTGTGCTATCGTGACGTGGAAAAAACCTTGGCGGCTGACTGAAGGCTTCCTCATCGGCGCCGGACTTATCATCGTGGGACTGATGCTCCAGCTGAGCATCGGTCCTCTTCGGTGGGATTTGTTCGCATGGCCTGTGAACATCATTGTGCTGGTGGTGCTGGCAGGGGCCGTGGCGGCTTGCTTCCTGCTGATGAAGAAGGTGTATGCCTTCTCGTTTCTGAGTTCCTTTGGGGCAGCCGTCCCTGCATTGGCCTATGCCGCTATGCTGACGGTCGTCATGGGACTGACCCGTCAGCGGGCAGATGGCTCGTGGCTCAGCAATATGCTGGCGTTCTGGCCCTTTGTCCTGATCTATACCTATCTGGTCTTCATCCTGGGGCTAGTCATCTTGCGCCGTATGTCGAGTTTTCACGATTGGCGTCGCGACATAGCTTTCATGTTCAACCATATCGGACTGCTGATAGCGCTTGTCACGGCCACACTGGGCAATGCCGACATGAAACGCCTGCAGATGTGGACCACCAACAATCCAGAGATGGCCAACATGTTCTCTGACGCTGAGGCGTTCCACCAGTATGAGCGCTTCGGCATCGACGAGCACGGCATGAAGGTGGAGCTGCCGCTGGCCATTGAGTTGAAGCGGTTTATCATGGAGATGCACGACGACAGCATCACGCCTAAGCGCTATGCCTCCGAGGTCATCATCTACTCGAAGGCATCACAGCATCAATATGCCGCCACCATCGACGTGAACAAACCTGTGGAAGTGGACGGCTGGAAGATCTATCAGAAGGACTACCGGCTGACAGAAGCCGGCGAGGCCTGTCAGGTGAGCATCCTCGAACTAGTGAGCGACCCGTGGCTGCCGTTCGTCTATGCTGGTATCTATATGATGATCATAGGAGCGGTGATGCTGATGACATCAAGACGGGGAGGGACATCAAGACTTCAAGACCAATGGACATCAAGACAGGAAGATAACAGGACATGATTTGGGATAGGTTTATATATTTTGCTGTTGTTGCGCTGCTGTGCTGGGCAGTGGGGGCGGTCTTTGCCTGGAAGGGTAAGGCAAAGCCTGTTATTGGTTTGACGCTGGTGGGCATTGGTGTGTTCCTGGCCTATATACTAATGATGTGGATTGAGCTTGAGAGGCCCCCCCTGCGGACGATGGGCGAGACACGACTATGGTACTCGCTGTTCTTGCCGATGGCCGGACTTTTCATTTACAGTCGCTGGCGCTACAAGTGGATACTGACTTTCTCCACCGTCATGACTACCGTGTTTATCTGCATTAACCTCTTCAAGCCTGAGATCCACGACAAGACGCTGATGCCTGCCCTGCAGAGTCCCTGGTTTGCTCCCCATGTCATCGTCTATATGTTTGCGTATGCCCTGCTGGGAGCTGCTTTCCTCGTGGCGGTGTGGATGCTCTTCAAGAGAGAGAAATCCTACGACGTTACGTTCACTACCCTCGACAACCTTGTCAACGTCGGTTTGGCATTCATGACCTTTGGCATGCTCTTTGGTGCTCTCTGGGCTAAGGAGGCTTGGGGGCACTACTGGTCGTGGGACCCCAAGGAGACCTGGGCTGCTGCCACCTGGCTTGCCTACCTCTGCTACATTCATTACCGTCGTTATCCCCTCCACAGGCCTGCCGTCGCCCTTTGGATAGTCATCGTCAGCTTCGCACTCCTCCAGATGTGTTGGTGGGGAATAAACTATCTCCCCGCAGCCCAGGGTGCCAGCGTACACACCTACGGGTCATAGCGTCGGACTTTTTCCGTTTCTCAAATTTGTGCCAGATTCATGGCAGATTTAAGGTTCAGGCCAATAAATAGCGGCCACCCTACTCAATCGTTGGGAGGCTGAACATTCACGGCAAAGTGTTTACAGCCTGTAAACACATTGTTTATTGCCTATAAACACATTGTTTACTGCCTGTAAACAAAGTGTTCCAAGCGTCCTGAAATAGTTGGAACACTTTTTCTTTGCATACTGAATCAGTTGGCACTGGCCTGAAGTCCGTACTGAATCACTTGACATCAACCATAAATCCACACAAAATCTAACAGAAATCTTTTCCGCTTCTTATATTTGTGTCAGATTGATGGCTGATTTAAGGTTCAGACCCAATAAGAAACTTTTTCATTCGTGAGAGTAGAAATATTTGGAGGATTGCGGGAAAAGCTGTACCTTTGTACCCGAAATGTAATGCCTGAACCTTCAAAACTAACCGACTATGTCGAAGCCCACCCACTGCCTCTCCGTCCTCCTGCTGTTCCTGGCAGCCGTCCTCGCCGCCTGTTCGGGCGACGGCAGTCAGATGCGCGCCCAGCTCGAGGAGCTGGAGCGGCAGAACCGTGAGTACGAGGACTTCACCACCGACTCACTGGCCAAGGAGCTGGTGGACTATTTCGATCGTCATGGCACCGCCAACGAACGACTCCGTGCCCACTATATCCTGGGGTGTGTCTATCGTGATTTGGGCGAGGCACCCCGTGCTGTCGATACCTATCTTGATGCCGCCAGTCAGGCTGACACCACTGCGGCCGACTGTGACTTCCGCACCCTGGGCTGTGTCTATGCCCAAATGGGTGCGGTACTCCATCGCCAACTATTGCTGTCCAATGAGATTGAGGCTCGACGGAAGTCCTATCATTATGCAATGATTGCAGCTGACACCCTAGGATGCCTCACTGAGATGAAGTTTATTGTCAGTGCTTATATCCTTTTGAACAAGCAAGATAGTGCAGAAAACCTTTTGAAAGAGACCTTACGCCTTTACGATGAATATGGATATGCACAACAGGGTATTCAAGCGTCCTTAATGCTCATGCATGTCTACATTGAGCAGCCAGAGCACTTAGCTGACTTAGGTGACCTCATTTGTAGATATGATGCAGAGTCAAAAATGTTTGACGAATACCATGAGCTTCCGCCATCCAAACGTCAATACTATTATTACAAAGGCCGCTATTTTGAAAATATTGGCGAGTTGGATTCTGCTGAGTACTATTATAGAAAAATATATCGTCCTAATATGGCCTTTGTTTCCAGGAGTCCTCTCTATCAAGGATTGCTGAGTGTATTCAAAAAGCGTCATCAGGCCGACTCTATTGCAAAATATGCACAGCTATACTGTATGGTCAATGATTCTGCTGTTGTAGTGAATGATCAACAACTAACCGCCCAGATGGCTGCCAGCTATAACTATCATCTCTATCAGAAGGAAGCTCTACAAAACGCTGAAAAATCTTATCGAGCTACAATCAGCCTTATCATCATCTCTATCCTGTCTGTCATCATCCTTTTGGTGGCCTCCTACCTTATTTATCGAAATAGAAAAAAGCAACAGAGACTTCAAGAAGCATACGAGTCAGCCATCGACAAACGTGAAGATCTTCTGAAAGAACTTGAAGCCCTCAGAGCTCACGACTACGACACCTTGATTTCGCAAAAGGAAGATAAGATAAAGGAGCAGAACCAGACGATTGCCCAGCTCGAAGGAAGAAGCGGAAAAGTCTCATTGCGAGATTTCAAGGAGAGCCAGATAGTGAAGACCTTTGCCGAGAAGTCGCAGTTCTCGAAGGATCATCCCGTCCCCAATCAGGCCGAATGGGATATGCTCGAGCAGCAGTTCGGGAAGGACATGCCTGGCCTTTATCGGCTGTTCGAGTACAAAGGGCTCTCCGATTTGGAGTTCCGCAGCTGTCTCCTTCTGCTCCTTGACTACGACGAAGGAACCATAGCGGGGTTGACACAAAGTAGCAGTCAGACAATCAACTCGGCCAAGGTACGTGCTAACCAGAAACTGTTCAACGAAAAAGGCGCAAAATCGCTCCATCGCGCCCTAAAAAAGCTCATTTAGGCCGTTTGCTTTATTTTGCTTTAAAATTCGTTCTAACACGCTGTCAACAAACCAGATAAGGGCTGGTCTTCAGCCCTTTTTCCATGCTTTGCCAAGAAAAAAGTAAAGAAAAAGTTTGGACGCTATTGTTTTTCTTACTATCTTTGCCCCCAACTTTTATTATTTGAATTTAAAACGAATACTTAAAATGAAAAAGAAAAACCAATTATGGAGCATCACGCTTCTCATCGTTCTTTTATGCATAACAGGTACCAAAGCCTACGCCTACGACATCATGGCCACAAATGACGATGGCATCACCATATATTATGATTGGACAAATAATCATACTGAGCTTGCTGTCAGCAGAGGAGAGTATTTTATTACAGAAGAGAACACTGGAACTGTGGCCATTCCCGAATACGTTACCTATCAGGATGCTACCTATCCTGTTACCTCTATCGGAAGAGCGGCATTCTATAGCTGTAGAGGTTTGAAGGGCGTTACTATCCCTAATTCTGTCGTCACTATCGGAGAAGATGCGTTTTGTTTTACAGGTTTGGAAAGCGTCATCATTCCAAACTCTGTTACCACTATTGGTAATAGAGCATTCTATATATGCTCAGACCTTAGCAGCGTTACGATGTCTGAATCCGTAGCCACTATCGGTGGTTGGGCATTTGCACAATGTCCTTCCATAAAGAGTATAACTATTCCTAACTCTATAGAAGTAATTGGGCAATGTGCCTTCCAAGGTTGTGATGGATTGAAGAGCGTGACTTTTCATTGTAAGGAAATTGGTGGATGGTTTGCCGGACTTTCAAATATCCGTGAAGTTGTGATAGGTGAAGAGGTAACTGCCATCGGAGGAACAGCGTTCTATAATTTTTACCAGATGACGAATGTAGACATCCCCAACAGTGTAACCAGTATTGGGAGTCGTGCATTCAAAGACTGCAAAGGTTTGACAAACATCGTCATTCCTGGTGGGGTGACCAGCATTGGAGAACAAGCGTTTCAGGATTGTTCTCAATTGACAAGTGTGACCATCCCCGATGGAGTGACATCCATCGGCAAGGAAACATTCGAAGGATGCGAAAAACTGACGAATGCGATTATTTCTAATAACGTAGTCAGCATAGGCGAACGCGCATTCGCCAACTGTTCCTCTCTGACGAGCGTTGTTATTCCTCCTTCAGTGACTTCTATTGACAACGGTGCATTCTATTTCTGTATAAGTATGACTAGCCTGACCATTCCCAACTCTGTGACTAGTATTGGAGAAAATTCTTTTATTGGTTGCAATGCCATCAACGACCTGAGAGTTCCCGTTACTGATTATTCTGCTTTCTGCAACAATGGTTTCGTCAGTCTGATATGGCAAAGAATTGGCAAATGGATTAAATTGATTGACGACGAGGGCCTGGAGATTAAGGATATCACTATTCCTGAAGATGTAACCCATATTTGTGCCTATGCATTCTCTGGCTGTTCGGGTCTGACAAGCGTTACTTTTCCCAACTCAGTATCCTCCATTGGAGACAATGCGTTTTGGGGCTGTTCAGGTCTGACGAGTTTGAGCATTCCCAACTCAGTATCCTCCATTGGAGACAATGCTTTCTATCAGTGCCACGGGCTGACTTCGCTGCTTATTCCCAATTCTGTAGAAGCCATTGGCTATGGGTCATTCTATGGCTGTCCTCTCAAAAATGTGGTGATAAAAAGTTGCAATACCACGTGTAATAGTTCTTTCTCATATAATACTTATGAGCATGCCACATTATACGTTCCTGCAGGGAAACTGATGGATGCCTTTGATAGCGATTGGGATGTTTTTTACGATATTCGAGAAATCGCCCTGAACCCAAGCGAGCTTTCACCGTCGAGTGCATATTTGATGATGAACATGCATGATTATAATTTCGCTGTTTATGATGGCGTAGGCGACAAAGTGGTAAGTGTGGAATCACTTTACGACGTTGAGGAAGATAATCCAGATTGCAGTTGGCAGATAGTCAAGGAAGACGGCAAATACTACCTCTACAGCATTGGTGCACATAAATATGCATCTATTACTGATAGTGGAGAACTCTTCTTGTCATCGGCTCCTATTGCCATCAATATAAAGGAGAGTGAGAATGGAATCCTGTTAGGCGACAACCTCGAAAAAACATGGGGGTTTGTTCTTAACGAGAAGGTTCAGGCTGGCTCTGTCTTTGTTGGAATCGAAGAACCTTCTATTTCTGATGCAGCACAATCTAAAATCATTTCTCTTGGTGGCTGCTATATAAACGAACCACTGAAAGGCGTGAATATCATCCGCATGAATAACGGAAAAACTATGAAAGTAGTTGTGAAGTAATAAAAATGATGAAGAATAAAAGGCTATTGCTCATCGCTCTGCTGTCAGCAGTACTGGCAGGGAGCATCTCGGCACAGGAGGACTGGCAGGGAGAGGGTTCGAAGCAAATGATGCTTGAGGGACAGGATGACCTTGCGGTGAAAAAGAAAGTGGAACACACCTTTTCGCTGAATGGCAACCTGGGACTTATCACGTCGAAAGTCACTACGCCGAGGGGAACTTACAGCTGGCAGGTTGGTTATGGCTTTGAAGGCAGCTACCGCTGCGTGTTCAAGAAGGGCTTTGGCTTCGCACTCTCTTATATGTACAGTAAGACGGGCTACCCCGTCAGCTCTTTCTATAAAGATCATGGAGATATCGAGCTTACTTTCCTCGGCCCGTCGTTTGTCTATGCTGGCGCCGTGGGTGAGGACTGGAGTGCTCGCGTGGAGTTCGGCTTGGGCAGGGCTAGCTATTCGGGTGGCTATTCGCAGAATGGCCTGGGTATTAAGACTGCCCTGGGCGTGGAGCGTAGGCTGTGGAAACATGTGGGTATCGGCCTTGACATGGTCAGCACTACCTCGACGTTCAAGAAGGAGCCTGGGCAGAAGCTTAAGGACAATGAAAAGAACGGATTCGCCCGCTTGGCGTTTAACCTCGGCCTGCGTTTCTATTTATAAACAAAAACACGATAAGATGCGCTACCTGTCGCTGACGCTGGGCTATCGCATAGGGTTGTGAATTGATTGAATAATGAACCAATAACGAGAAAAAACAGCCAGATTTGAACTACCTTTGCAGACGGATTTGAAACGACATAAAACAAAAACCGGAATTAAACAGATGATCACAGCAAGCAAGGCGCCCCGCGCAATAACGGTTATTGGTTATTGTTTATTGGTTATTGTCCTGTCTTCCTGTTCGGGCGACGGCAGTCAGATGCGTGCCCAGCTCGAGGAGCTGGAGCGGCAGAACCGTGCCGACTCCGTGATGACCAACGACTCGCTGGCCGAGCAGCTCGTGAAGTACTTCGACCGCCACGGCACTCCCAATGAGCGCATGCGTGCCCACTATATCCTCGGCCGGACGTATGCGGATATGGGTGAGGCACCTGCTGCTCTTGAGGCATACTTGGAGGCTGCGGATTGTGCCGATACTACACAGGCAGATTGCGACTATGCCAAACTGAGCAGGATACATGCGCAAAGTGCAAGACTATATAATTCACAGATACAGCCAAGAAGTCAACTGGAGGAATTGCGGTTAGCACAGTATTATGCATGGAAAGGGCATGACACATTAATGGCTATAGAATGTTTTGCTCAAACAGCTGAAGCATATAGCTTGATGCATATGCCAGACTCTGTAATATCAATTAGGGAAAAAGCTTATCATATGTATAAGTCTATAAACAAAATACAAGATGCTGCAAGAGTCTTGGGATCAGCCATCACTGCATCTGTTGAATGTAAGGATATACAAAGAGCAAGAAGATATATTGATATTTATGAAACATCTTCAGGAATTATCAATAGCGAAGGAGAAGTTATCCAAGGACGTAAAATGTACCATTATGTTAAAGGGAAATACTACTTGCTTACTGATCAACGGGATTCAGCTGAAGCCCAATTTCGTTGCCTACAAAGAGAGGGCCACACCCTAAATCATCAGATTGCGGCCAGTAAGGGCTTACAAGAACTGTATGAAAGGCTTAAAAAACCCGATTCCATCGCAAAATATGCTAACCTGGGCTACCAGCTGAACGACTCTGCCTACTCCCTTTCCGAGATGGAAAGCCTCCAGCGACTTAAGGCTTCTTACAATTACAACCGTAATAAACTGTTGGCTGAACAAAAGACATCGGAGGCACGAGAAGCATGGTTTGTTCTCTTTCTGATTATTGCAATAGTGACGATCACTGCATTGACAGTCGCTGTTTTATTCTCCAATTATAAGAAAAGAAAACAGTTGGAACTCTTGCGATACCAGAACGATCTCGACAATCTGGGAAAAGCACAGGAAGAATTGATGGAGCTACGCTCCGAAGAGAAGAAGGAGCTAGAGGGAATTATACAGAAAAAGGATCAACAACTAGTTAAGCTCCAGCAGATTGTTGCACAGCACAGGAAAGAAATTGACCAAGATGCTCAGGAAGAACGTCTGGCTAGCGCACCAGTGATTAAACGGTTTCATGAGTATCTGGAGGATAATCCCCCCAAGGCAGCCACTGCGAATGATTTGAAAGAATTGCGGAACCTTATCAATGAGACTATTCCTTCTTTCTATGGCCATTTTCAGATGCTGCGGTTCCCGGAATATAATATCTGTATGCTGATACGTGCGCGCTTCTCTCCTTCTCAGGTTTGCAAATTGATGGGTATCTCTGAGACCTATATCTCCAATCTCAGGAAGCGGATTCTGTTCAAAGCCTATGCCATACAAGGCTCTGCCAAAGACTTAGACGAGCGGATTCTGGCCATACATTAGTAGCAGTTTTTCCTCTTTTAGTAGACAAAATTAGACAAAAACACAGTTTGTCTAATTTTGTCTAATCATTCATTGGGAAAACTCTTTGAGTGTTTTCCGGATAATCCTACCTTTGTACTCGATTTTTAAGTATAACCCTTAAATGTACAAACATGAAAAAACTATTTTTATTGACAGCATTGCTGTTCGGTGGATTGGGATTCATCCATGTAGAGGCTGCAGAGGATGTGCCTCTATCTATTATTAAGGAAGGAGAAGTTAGTGATGAAGGCATGAAGACACCTCCTCTGATTATCTCTCAAGATGGAAATGTGCTCACTTTGCCTGTCATGGCAGATGATTTTGTCCTCGAGTTACGTGACGAGTATGGATGTGTGGTCTATTATGCCTTTGTTCCTTCTGGCTGCACTCAGGTCATTCTTCCTGTATGGCTCTCTGGCTCTTTCGAGCTTCGTCTTGTTGCCAGTACCTATTATTATATAGGATATATATTACTATAAGTGCAACTCTGTAAAACTATCATTCACTGAGGCAGGAGGCTTCGGCCTCCTTGCCTAAGTTTCTAAGCAATGTATAATGAAAAACCTGTTTGTGTTTAAACGCAAAACCAATATAATTATGAAATTAAGAATCATGAAAAAGTACATGTTTCTGCTTTGTGCAGTCTGCACGACGTTAACATCGCAGGCACAACTGAAAGTCCTGAGTAATGGCACAACATACCTTCAGAGAGATTTAGAGACAGGAAATGCCATACTGAGTGTAGGAGGCATGCCAGCAGACTCGCTTCATGACTATGACAGCTGGCGGATGGGCATCAGGTCTTATATGTTTGGCAGTGGCTTGAGCAATACTATTGGCGTATTTGGAGAAGCCTGCCATCAGAATGTCTACCAGCATCTCTTTACGGCCGGCGTATGGGGTATGGGTGGCAATGCCTATTCGGGAATGAGCTACGGTGTACTTGGTTCGATACATACTGGCATGAATGGGGCAGGAATATACGGCACTAACTGTGATAACTCATACTACAGTATAAATGGTAAATTCTCCGGCTATTTCTATGGCCCGGTTCATGTGGTCGGACCAGTCTACTCAACTGTCGGCTTCTCCTCCCCCTCTGATATGCGCCTGAAAAAAGATGTGGTATCCGTTAAGGCTATGGAGCACTCGAAGGGCAGTACCCTCAGCAATCTCTTGGGATTGGAAGTCCTTTCCTTCCGCCTGAATACCCCTTACGAGGAGAAGGCGTCCAAGACGGGAGAGCCTGACGAGGGTAGTGCGGAGGACATCAACGCGCATTACGCATCACTGCGCCATTACGGTGTGTCGGCCCAGGAACTGCAGAAAATCTATCCGGACATCGTATATGAATGGCAGGACGGTACGTTGGCAGTTAATTACATGGAGATGGTGCCCCTGCTACTCCGCTCCATCCAGGAGTTGAAGCAGGAACTTGACGAGGTAAAGGGCACAGATGACACTGCACGCAAAGCCCACCTGGCATCTTATAATA
>JAEEGK010004787.1_pt1 | contig 32991 bp, 25 predicted proteins | sample 8958771 | NCBI WGS metagenome assembly JAEEGK01 (sample SAMN16246547, study PRJNA631951) | gut metagenome | biome: gut microbiome; feature: rumen; material: SC-attached | host: Bos | place: Iran: Karaj | collected 2018-10 | reverse complement strand
CCGAACCCGCTGTGGCAGCCGAAGACCCGACTCACGACTACGTGAGCGAGACCACCACTGCCACGGGCATGGACGAGAACGACGCCAACGTCGCCCTCTTCCCGAACCCGACCAGCGGCAACGTGACCATCCAAGCCCTGGGCATGAGCCGCATCACTGTGGTTAGCGTCCTCGGTCAGGTGGTTTACGACACCGAACTCAATGCTGACGAAGTCACCCTGAACATGGGTCAGTTCAACGCTGGCATGTACATGGTGCGCGTCTACACTGAAAACGGTGTGACCGTGAAGCGCGTTACTGTCATGCAGTAAATGACCATTTGAAACGCTAAATCGCGTTTCAAAAACGGAAAGGCAATCCGAAAGGGTTGCCTTTCTTTTTTTTGCAAAAAACAATGACAGACCTTGCAAAAATGTAAAAATTAGTATATTTGCAGAATAAAAACTAACTGAAATGGAAATGTATCAAATTTGGCTTATTATCGCCATTTTGCTTATCATCTTCGAAATCTTTTCCGCTACCTTTGGTGCCATTTGCTTTGCCATTGGAGCTGGCTTTTCGGCTTTGTTCGCCGGATTGGGTGCCAATATCACTTGGCAGATCATTGTTTTTGCAGTGGTCTCCCTGTTGACCTTTATCTTCCTAAGGCCTATCGTGATGCGGTTTTTGGATAGGAAATCGAAAGATGTAAAAACCAATGCCGATGCCATCATCGGGCGAAAAGGAGTTGTGTCTGAACGTATTGATGCTCAGCAACATACTGGGCGCGTAGCTATTGATGGCGATGATTGGAAAGCGGTTTCTGAAGACGGCTCCGTCATCGAGAAAGGCACCACTGTGGAAATCGTGAAATTGGACAGTATTATAGTAACCGTAAAAAAATAGCATTATGAATTTTGGCATGATTATTCTTTATGTATTGATTGCACTCGTCGTGATTTACATCCTTCGAGGCATCAAAATCGTTTCGCAGTCGGAAACCATGATTGTGGAACGTCTCGGTAAGTACAACCGCACCTTGAATGCTGGCATCAATGTCATCCTTCCCATCATCGAACAGGCCAAGGAGACCATTGTCCGTCGCCAGAATGGTGCTTTGTCGCGCACTTCGCGCATTGATATGCGTGAACAGGTGTATGACTTTGACAAACAGAGCGTTATTACCAAAGATAATGTGATGACCGAAATCAATGCCTTGCTTTATTTCCAGATCGTGGATCCGATGAAGGCGGTTTATGAGATTCAGAACCTGCCTGTAGCTATCGAGAAGCTGACGCAGACCACGCTTCGTAATGTGGTCGGTGAAATGGAGCTTGACGAAACGCTGACCTCGCGCGACACCATCAACTCGAAGCTTCGTAATGTGCTCGATGATGCCACAAATAAATGGGGTGTGAAGGTGAATCGTGTTGAGTTGCAGGATATTACGCCTCCAGAGAGCATCCGTCGCACCATGGAACTCCAGATGCAGGCTGAGCGTAACCGTCGTGCCGAGATTTTGAAGGCTGAGGGTGAGAAGCAAGCACAAATCTTGAATTCTGAAGGTGAGAAACAGGCTGAAATCAATGCCGCTGAGGCTGAGAAACAGGCTAACATCCTCAAGGCAGAAGGTGAGGCTCGTGCCAAGGTGCTGCAAGCTGAGGCTGAGGCTGCCGCCATCCGCAACATTTCGGATGCTGTTGCCGACCGTGGAGCTGATCCAGTCAACTATCTCTTGGCTGTGAAATATATCGAGACATTGAAGGAAGTGGCTGGAGGACAGGAAAATAAGACAGTCTATCTGCCCTATGAGGCTTCCAATATTCTGGGCTCGCTTGGCGGCATAAAGGATTTGTTTGGAAAATAATTCGGAATCTACCTTAGCAAAACCTTAGCCTATGTTTTCCTATAAAAAAGACATACATATTGGAAACATGATTCAAAGCGAGTTGGAACGACAGGGGAGAAGTGCTGCCTGGCTGGCTAAGTCTATCTATTGTGAGAAATCGAATATTTATAAGCTATTCAAACGGGAAAGTATTGGCGTTGATCAACTTATGAGGATTTCAGAAGTTATGGGTCACGACTTCCTGAAGGATTGCTATGAGGCATCTGAGTAGTATTTTGGATTTGTAGTCCAAAATAGGTGGATTTTCGGGCAATATTATTATCCGTCTTTCCTACTTTTTATATTTTTGTTTTTCATTATTGAGTTATGAAAGGTAGGATACTATTATTGTTGTTGCTGGTATTGGCGGCCTCCTGCCAAGACACAGTGAAGTCTAATTTCTTAAGGGATGTAAACCATGAGTTTTCAAGGATTTATGCATTGAAAGATGCTTCCCCTGATAGTGCTATGGTGATTATGGATGCTATTGTTGATACCCTTGATGAGTCCGCCTTGTTATCTAGGTCGAAATTGCAATATGCTGAATTTCAAATTCTTTTGGCTGAACTCTATTACAAGAACTACCGTCCGATAACCAATGACAGTTTGGTCTTTCGTGCATTTGACATTATGGACTCCATTCTTCCTGGAACGAACATTTCTTTTGAAAACAAAGAATTGGCATTCCAAAAAGCACGTGCCTATTATTATAAGGCAGTTTTGGAAGAACTCAAAACAAAACAACATGTGTTGGCCTTTGAAGACTATCTGAAATCGTTGTGGATTATGGATGGGTTGAGGGAAAAACGTCGTGTGTTCAATCTTGCTGAGGAAAATATTGAATATGAGCATTTTGTCGCTTTGATTTACGATCGCCTTGCTTGGTTCCTTTACACCTACGATGTTTGGGACACTTCGCTGGAGTGCTTGGAAAAGTCGAATGAGTGTTTTCTTAAGGAAGACAATCTTTTGGGTGTTGCCTCGAATCTTGAACTTATGGGAGATGTTATGTTGGCACAGGGTGACAAGGTGGAGTCATTGGTGTATTATAAACGGTCGGATAGCATTCATGAACGCCTTAATACCGACAATATTTACCAGCATTTCAGCATTTTGATTCACCGCGCCCTCGATTTGTACAATATGGGCGAAAAAGATGCTTGTTACGATTTGCTTCACCATACCCTTGAGATGACTGAAAGTGATTGGTTGTCACGTCAGGTCCGTTTTTCACTTGGCTATTTCTATTTTGAAAATCAGCAATTTGACTCTGCGCTTTTCAATTATGAGCGGAGCTATCCTTTGTTGCCACGTCAGACCATCAAGTCGTATTGCCGAATCATCAAGGCCGCCAATATTATGGGTGATTCCTTAAAGTCGGCACATTACGGCGAACTTCTATCGGATCTTTATTTGAATCAAGTGGCACAGAGTGGTGACAGAACCAGGATGGTGATGCTTTATGAACAGCAAAAGTCGGATAGCAAGGATACGAGACAAAAGGATGTGTTTTATTTCATTTTGTTGGTTGCTGCGGTCATGCTTATCATAATTCTTATCAATTCCATTATAATAGATAGGAGAAAGCGTCGGCACAAGATGGAAATTGAAGCCCACGAAAGAATTCAGGCTTCGCTTGAAGATGAGATTGTTACGACGAAAATCGATTCGAAGCAAATGGAAGAGAAAATAAAGTCGTTGGAAATCGAGCTTGAAAAGGCGGTTTCCAATCCTGATTTCCAAAAGTTGCCTTTTGACCAGAAGATGGAGGCTTTGTATGAGATGCCGATTAGCAAACGTGTACGCAAGGTGATGAATGCCAATGTGAAGGCTGGCTCATCCTATCCTGAGTTGGTGTTGTCCGAAAACCAGTTGACCATGCTCGTCAATGCAGTTGATGCGGTCTTCCCGAAATTCTCTATTCAGATTATTGAACGGTTCCCGAGGATGAAGTGTTCGGATGTGGTGTATTGTTGCATGTACATTTTAGGGGTGACAGAGGTACAAGCTGCCGCACTTACCGGAAAAACCTATCAGGCGGTTTGGACCCGCTCAATGAAACTTCATGAAATCTTCGACAACAAGTCGAATTTGCAGTTGGTCTTGCATAATTTTCTAAAAGATTGGTAATCAATTATTTGTATCGATTTGATAGAATCGAATCGCTTTCAATCAAAATTTGATTGAAAGTTTTGATTTTCTTTGATTATTCTTTTAGTGAATTGAAAAATAGAAAGATGATAGGTTTTTCTTTTGAAAAGGTTTGATTTGTTTTTTTTACTGTGTTTTTCCCTCTTTTTTTGAGTCAATGTACATTTGCAACACAAATAAAAAAAGGAGTTATATTATGAAGTTCGTCATGAAAGATGTTCATGTTGGCAAACTAATCCACGAAGAGTTGACGCGTCAGGGAAGAACGGTCAATTGGTTTGCGAAGGAGATCTATTGTGAGAAATCCAATGTTTATAAGATGTTCAACAGGAAAAGCATCGACCTGCTTCAGTTGATGAAAATATCCGAGGTGTTGGATCATAATTTTCTAAGAGATTGCTATACGGATTCTGAATGAATCACGTGAATTGGTTAATATTTTTTGCGAGCCGCGATCCTCTCCCCGGGGATTGCGGCTTTTTTTGCTTGTTATTCTTGAGAAATGCTTATCTTTGCAGCACGAATAATTGATTTGTGTCATGGAGATCTTGGATTTGTATGATCACGACTTGAAACTCACGGGGCAGACCATTGAGCGGGGACAGCGTGTCCCACCAGGCTTGATGATTCCTATAGTGGCGGTTTATGTCTACAACAACCAAGGTCAGTATCTGATTCAGAAAGTGGCGGCGAGGAAAGGCAACTACTATGCCACGACCGCCGGCCATGTGCAAAGTGGCGAGTACGATTTTGCCCAAGCCATGTTGCGTGAGATGAAAGAGGAAATTGGTCTTTCGGCGGCGAAGAGTGAACTCAAACTGGTGAAAATCAGACGATATGATTATAAGTTCACCTTCCTATACATGCTGAAAAGCAATGTGCCTGTATCCATGCTTAGGTTGCAAAAAGAAGAGGTGGAATCAGTGATGTGGATGAGCCACGAGGACATTGAATTGCTTTGCAAGATGGGGCTTTTCAACATGAGACACTACCAATTGCTGCTCGATTGCGAAGAAAGATTGCAAAACAAGCGTTGATTCCTTTTTTGTTTGCTAAAAATGGCTATATTTGCGGCAAAATAATTTTTTGCAACAAATACCTTTATTAATATGATAGCAAGAGAATTACTTAATCCGAAAAGCATCGTAGTGTGCGGTGCATCGTCAGACATCCACAAACCCGGTGGAAAAGCTTTGAAAAACCTTCTGGAAAGCCCATTCCAAGGACCTGTTTATGCAGTTAACCCGAAAGAGACCGAAGTGCAAGGCGTGAAATGCTACGCCAAGGTCGATGACCTGCCGCAGGTGGAATGCGCCATCATCTGCATCGCTGCCAAGTTCTGCGCGCAGACCGTCGACGTGTTGGCCAAAGAGAAAGGCTGCAGAGGCTTCATCATCATCAGCGCCGGATTCTCGGAGGAGAACGCTGAAGGCGCTGCCATTGAAAAACATATCGTCGAAACCATCAACAACGTGGGCGGCAGCTTGATTGGCCCTAACTGCACGGGCTTCCTTAATGTGAACTATGCCGGCTGCTTCGACACACCTATCCCGACCCTCGACCCGAAGGGCGTTGACTTCATTACTGGCTCAGGTGCCACAGCCGTATTCATCAAGGAATATGGTATGAGTAACGGTCTGAAATTCAATAGTGTTTGGGCTGTGGGCAATAGTGCTCAACTCGGCATCGAGGATGTGCTGGAACACTTGGACGAGACCTTCGACCCCGTGAAGTCGAGCCGCGTCATCATGCTTTACATGGAGAAGATTGGCGACCCGCAACGACTGCTCAAGCATTCACGCAGCCTCATCAACAAAGGTTGCCATATCGCAGCCATCAAGTCGGGTGGCTCGGCTGCTGGTAGTCGCGCCGCTTCATCGCATACTGGCGCCTTGGCCACCAACGACGCCGTGGTCGATGCCTTGTTCCGTAAGGCGGGCATCGTGCGCTGCCAGAACCGTCAGGAGCTGACAACGGTGTGTGGCGTGTTCATGCACCCCGAAATCAAGGGCAAACGTTGCGCCGTCATCACTCATGCTGGCGGCCCTGCCGTGATGCTCACCGATGTGTTGTCGAATGGTGGCATGGAAGTGCCTTCGTTGAAGGAACATCCTGCCAGCCCTGCTTTGTTGGAAAAGCTCTTCGCCGGCTCAAGCGTGGGTAACCCCATCGATTTCTTGGCGACTGGTACAGCTGAACAACTCGGATATATCATCGATACCGTAGAAAACGAATACACCGACATCGACTTCTCGGTGGTTATCTTTGGTTCACCTGGCCTCTTCAGCAACAAAGAAGTCTATGACCTGCTCGACCAAAAGATGAAGACCTGCAAGAAACCTATCTTCCCCGTGTTGCCTTCCATCATCAATGTGAAAGACGAGATTGAGGATTTCATTGCCAAAGGCCGTATCAACTTCCCGGAAGAGTGTGTGTTGGGTAATGCCATCTGCAAGGTCTATAACACCCCGAAACCGCAGCCCGAGAACGTGGAGATGCCGAAGATTGATACTGCCCGCATCCGTAAGTGCATCGACAGCTGCGAGAACGGCTACATTGGCCCTGACAAGATTTACGAACTGCTCGATGCTGCTGGCATCGCTCAAAAGCAGATCCGCGTCGTCGACAAGAAACAGCAGGCTTTGGATTTCGCCAACGAGGTAGGTTATCCGCTTGTGATGAAGGTCGTGGGACCTGTCCACAAGTCGGACGTCGGTGGTGTGACCTTGAATGTGCGTGACATCGAGACTGTCGGCAAGGAGTTTGACCGCTTGATGGCTATCAAAGACACATACGCTGTGGAGATGTACCCGATGCTTGACGGTACGGAGGTTTACATCGGTGCCATCCGCGATGCCAAGTTCGGTCATCAGGTGTTCTTCGGCTTGGGCGGCATCTTCATTGAGGTGCTGAAAGACGTGCAGAGCTCATTGGTGCCCATCAGTGCAGCCGAGGCTAAGGAAGCACTTACCAAGCTCCGTGGCTACAAGATCCTGCAAGGCGTGCGTGGTCAACAACCAGTCAATGTTGATGTCTATGCAGAGCAAATCGCAAGAGTGGCCGCTTTGGTGATGGCAGCCCCCGAGATTGCCGAGATGGACCTCAATCCGTTGCTGGGCAACCCGAAGAATGTCGTCGCAGTGGATGCACGTATACGTATTGAGAAATAATTGACTATGACTAGTGACAATGACTATGACCACCTCACCTTTCGTGAAAGCGGTCATAGTCATAGTCAACGGTCATAGTAAAACAAAACTATATGATTACAGAAAAAGCCACCTATTATCTTGTTTATGCTGCGTTGGTTCTCGTCACTTTTTTAGCCGACAATTTCCTGCTGAAGAAAACCGACAAGACCAGCCGCGCCATTGGCTATGTCATCAGTATCATCGCCGACTTGGCCATTTTCGGCTATGGCTTTTACCTTTACAAAGCCAAGGGCGAAGACCAAACGGGATTTGTGCTCGGTGGCATTTTGTGCGTACTTTGCTTGCTTTGCCTGTTGGGACGCTATTGGCAGAACAAGGAAGCTGATAAGAAACGAAATCTCCCATGAAACGCCTTCTCTTCATAGGACTTACCCTTTTATTGGCGCAAAACCTATTTGCACAGACGAAGGTCGTCTTTTCGCAACAGGGCGGTTTCTATGAAGATAGTTTTCCTTTGGAATTGTGGTGTCCCGATGGACTTCACATCCGTTATACGGTGAATGGCGCTACGCCAACGGCCGATGCGCAACCCTATTCTGAACCGCTGCTTCTGAATGAGGAACTTTTCTCAAAATCAGATATTTACACTATAGTCAACTGCATTCCTTCCATCTATCATGCGGTTGATGACGTGAAACATGCCATTGTTATCCGAGCAGCCGCATTCGACGAAAACGACAGTTGCGTCGGTCCTGTGGTGACCCATTCCTATTTCATCAAGGCACTGGGCTGCGACTTGCATGGACTTCCGGTGCTTTCCCTCGCCGCCGACTCGTTAGATCTGTTTGACTATGAGACGGGTATCTTTATCCCTGGCGTCAATTACAATCCTACGGATTCCACTGCAACTGGTAATTATAACATGACAGGACGTGAATGGGAGCGACGAATCAATATGGAGTTTTATGAGACCGACAACAGCGGCCTCAACCAGCAGTGTGGCATGCGCACGCATGGCGGTGCCTCGCGATGGTTCCAGCAGAAAGGGATGAGGCTTTATGCTCGTGACGAATACGGAAAGAAACGCTTTAAGCATCGTTTTTTTGAGACAACGCCCATCGCCAATTTCAAACGATTGAATCTGCATCCCTTTCGTTGTAGCAATTGGTTGCACACGGGAGGGCAAGAGTATTTGTCGCAACGTGTTGCGGCACAGTTGGATGTCGACGGCTTAGGCGTGCGTCAGGTCGTGGTGTTCATCAACGGCGAATACTGGGGAATATATACCCTTGAGGAGTCGCCCGACGAACGCTATCTCGAAGACCACTATGACATCGACCTCGACCAGGTCAACATTTTGAAATATTGGGGTGTGACAGTGCATGGCGACGGCATGGACTGGTGGCGGTTCAGGAATTGGATTGAAAACGCCGACTTGAACCAGCCTGCTGACTCCGCTTACACCTTCTCAAGAATCGATATTCCGAGTTTCATCGACTATTTCCTTTTGGAGGTGTTTGGCGCCAATCTCGACTGGCCACAAAACAATGTGTTGCAGTGGCAGGCAAGTGAAGGAGCACCGTTTCGCATGATGTTTTTTGATGGCGACGGCTGCTTTACGAGATGGAACCACCCCGCATTGCATGATGCGATGCATCAAGGATGGAGTAGCTTGATTATCAATAAACTCATGGAGAGCGAAGCCTTTAAGTCCATGCTCTATGAAAGGTATTTGGCGTTGAAAAACAGCGTTTTCAGTGTCGGTTCCATGAAGGCCATTTGGGATGAATACCGAGAGCATGTCGGGGAAGAGGTCCCCGATCAGGCTGAACGTTTTGGCTTCCCCGCTTCCATGGAGCGTTGGCAGTCGGATATGGACAGTACGGAAGCCTTTTTCACCAAGCGCTTTATTGGCTTCGACCACGAGTTGCATAATGTGTTTGAGCTGAATATACCTGAGGTCAAAGGAAACATGGTTTATCCCAATCCCAATAATGGAACATTTTTCATTCATGTCTTTTCCGAAAACTGCTCTATGATGAATGTTGAGGTGGTGAATGTGTTGGGACAACTGGTTTATAAGGGAGAATGTTTCCTTACGATAGGTGAAAACATTTATAGATTAGAGACTGACTTGCGCTCAGGCTTGTATTTGATACGGATAGGAAATGATGTTAAACGAATTGTAATTCAATAGATTATATGAAAAAATCGGATGTTATTACTTTGATTGTCGTGGCTGCCGTGATAGGCGGCTTTGCCTTTATTCCTGGTGCATGGGAATGGTTCAATACGACCACCAAAAACCACGGCCTGCTGATGAGTTTCTTCAAGTTTGCCATCCTCGGCACCTTTGGTGAAATGCTTGCCTTGCGTATTCGTGAAGGCGTATATCATAAAAAAGGCTTTGGGTTGTTGCCCAAGATGTTGGTTTGGGGCGTGTTGGGCGTGGTTATCGCCTCCGCCATGACCATCTTCAAGACGGGAACAGTGAAATTGCTTGATGGTGGTTTCCATTTCAACGGCCAAGCAGCGGAATGGTTTGCAGGCGACTTGAGCTGGGGCAAGTTTTTCGTCGCCCTCTGTGTCAGCGTGCTGATGAACACTCTGTTTGCGCCAGTTTTCATGACTTTCCATAAAGTCACCGACATCCATATTGCCGAGACGGGAGGGTCATTGAAAGGCTTTTTCAGCAGCCCGCTGGGAATCGGTGAAGCCCTCTCGAAGAAAATCAACTGGGACATCCAATACGGTTTTGTCTTTGCCAAGACCATTCCGTTGTTTTGGTATCCTGCCCACACCATCACTTTCCTTCTTCCTCCTACGCTTCAGGTGCTGTTTGCCGCCTTCCTCGGCGTGGCTTTGGGCGTGATTTTGAGTATAAAGAAATAAAAGGCGATACTATGAAAGCAAATACAATGTTCAGAAGGCTGTTGAAAGTCACGGCATTGGTTGCTGTGGCATTCATCATGCAGGCTTGCGACGGTTTCCCCTTTGGGTTGGAAATGCGTAGGCCGTTTGGTGAAAAGGCCAAAGCCGATACTGCGATTTCTGAGGATTTGGAGTTCTCGGGTTTTGGTAATGAGGAATGGCAATCTAGTGATGATGATTACATTCCTTGACTTGTTTTTTTAATTAAAAAACTAATGCTATGAAGACCTACAAATGGTTAAGGAGGCTTATGAAAGCCTCAGCACTCACTACGGTGATGTTCATCATGCAGGCTTGTTATGGTTCGCCGAACATACCTCCCGAAATGCCTGATGATAGGGAATTGACAGAAACTGATACTATAGTGTCGGTGGACGAGCCAGCTTTTGAAGATTTGTCATCTGCCGAAGTTGGGGATAAGGATGTGTAATCTGAATGATACTCCAAGCCTTCCATAACTATTTCCGAAAAAAGGAAACCCAGCTTCATGAATTGAACTACCTCTTTTGGGAGTGTACGCAGCGCTGCAACCTCAACTGTCAGCATTGCGGCTCGGATTGTTTGGCTTCATCGCGCTACAAGGACATGCCTTTTGAGGATTTCTTGAACGCGATTAAACCTCTGGAAACCAAATACAAGCGCAATTCTGTTTTGGTTGTTATCACGGGCGGCGAGCCTTTGGTGCGCCCTGACTTGGCCGACTGCGGGCGTCAACTGCGGCAGCACGGCTTCCCGTGGGGCATCGTCAGCAACGGTTATGCCTACGACGAGGCGAAGCACAAAGAGTTGATGGATGCAGGCATGTGTAGCATTACCATTAGTTTGGATGGGCTGCGCGACACACACGATGCCTTCCGTAAACGCCAAGGCAGCTTCGACCATGCCCTTCGAGCCATCGACTTGATTGCCAACGAAAAGCGCCTGTCGACCTACGACATTGTGACATGCGTCAGCCCGATGAACTTCGGCGAGTTGAAGTCCATCAAGCAGCTGCTTATTGAGCATAAAGTTAAGGCTTGGCGCTTGTTCACCATCGACCCGATTGGCCGTGCGGCCACCGATAAAAGCCTGCAACTCAGTGATGAACAGTTTCGTCAGCTGATGGACTTCATCGTTGCTACCCGAAAGGAGGGGAGGATCGACTGCAAGTTCAGTTGCGAGGCTTACGTAGGTCCCTACGAGCGCAAGGTCCGCGACTGGTTCTATTTCTGCCGTGCGGGCATTACCATCGGATCCGTCCTCATAGACGGCTCCATCTCTGCTTGCCCTAATATTGACCGCAGCTATGTGCAAGGCAACATCTACCAGGACGATTTCTTGGACGTTTGGGAAAAACGTTTCCAACCTTTTCGCAACCGCCAATGGATGAAGCAGGGTCAATGTGCTGATTGCAAAGCGTTTAGTGATTGTCTTGGTGGGGCTATGCATTTGCATAATAAATCTGGAGTGTTGCTTGTTTGCCACTATTATAAGTTGACGAGTTAGTGTTTGACACGCTTTGCGTCATTGCGAGGAACGAAGCAATCCAGATAGCAAAAATCGTCTGGATTGCTTCGTCGTTCCGTCTCGCAATGACGTAAAACGAAAAAAAAATCAAAAAAAATCACTTTTTTCTTGACAGCAATGAAAATTGTTGTACTTTTGCAGTGTTCTATATGACTAATACACTAACACAAAATAAAGCAATATGATTACAATCAGCAATTTAGACTTCGGCTACAAGAGTCAGCCAGTCTTCAAAAACATCAGCCTCAGCTTCGAGAAGGGTAACATCTACGGGCTGTTGGGCGAAAACGGAGTGGGGAAGACCTCCCTGCTGAAACTCATCAGTGGCTTGCAGAAGCCTACCTACGGTGCTTGTGAAGTGGACGGCATCGCTCCCTTCGACCGTTTGCCGGAAACCCTCCAGAAGATTTACTTCATTTCGGAAGATTTCGCCATTCCGGAAGGTACACCTATTAATAATGTAAGGGAGTTGGGCGTGTTCTATCCCAACTACGACGAGAAGCTTTTCTTTGAGCTTTGCAGGGAGATGGATGTTGATCCGCAACGCAAATATGGTGAATTGTCGTTCGGCCAACAGAAGAAATGCCTCATCGCCACGGCTTTGGCACTGAATACGGATTACCTGCTCCTTGATGAGCCCACCAACGGCCTCGACATCCCTTCGAAGACCCTCTTCCGTCAAGTCATCACCAAGCACGCTACGGAAAATCGCACTATCATCATCTCCACACACCAAGTGAAAGATGTGGAAAACCTCATCGACCCCATCATCATCCTCGACCACGACGAGGTGCTGCTGAAGGCCTCGTTCCGTGACATTACCGACAAGCTCTATTTCGACTACGGCATGGAGAAGGACGACACCGCACTCTACAGCGAGATGATTCCTGGCGGTTATGTCAACGTGACCCGCAACCCTGAAGGCCTCGACAGCAAGGTGAGCATCGAGGTGTTGTTCAATACCGTGATGAAAAACAAGGAAACCATCAAACAACTGTTTGGTTGAGAAAGGGTTGGACTATGAATAACACTTTTGATCTCAAACGTTTTGGCAAGGTGGTGGCCATGGACTGGAAGAATTACTTCCGCAGTTTCGGCATCGCCCTGATTGTGTGGTGCAGTCTACCTGTTCTGTTTTGGATTGCCACCTTGGTTTTGGACTTTGATATGAATGCCGACAATAGGAGTCCTTTCATCTTCCTCTACGTCTTCACGGTGTTGATGTTTGCCCCGTCAAAAGTCTACGGAAACGCCAATCTCTCGCGCGAGGGTGTGAGTTTTGCCATGCTACCTGCCACAAGCCTTGAGCAATTCTTCAGTATGTTGCTCTACTGCTCCATCATTACTCCACTTATCGTTGGCTTGGGCAGTTGGTCGGTCGATAGCCTACTTGCCTTGCTGCCTTTTGGCGGATTTGAGGGCTTTGTGACACTTCCTGATTCCGAGTTTTTCATGTTTGTGGTTTTCGTAGCCTGCTTTGCCATGTCGGTTTCCTCCATCTTTATGTTCGGCAACATGATTTTTAAGAAACGCAAGGCTGGAAAAACTATTGCTTGGGGTGTCCTGATTGTATTTATGCTCAGTATGTTGCTTCAATTGGTTCACTTCTGGGGTGCCTTTGGCAATTGGGTTACCGAAACCAGTGCCCGTTTGGATCATCGATTCCTCATGTGGTTTTACAACGCTATGATGCTCGTTGTCGCCATCGTGTTCTACTTCTTTACCTATTGTAAAATCAAGACACAAAAATACTGATTATGAACAACACATTCAATTTCAATCGGTTCGGCAAGGTCCTTGTGGCGGATTGCCGGAAATATTATAGGAATTTCGGCATCACTTTGGCCATTTTGAGTGGCTTGACGCTGGTCTTATGGCTGTTGACGCTGATTTTCGACTTCACCATGCCCACCATGGCCCGTTGGGGCTTGATTTACGTTGCCGTGTTTTTGGCCTGCATCATGGTGCCCGCCAAGGTTTTCGGCGACATCAACCTTCAACGCGAGGGTGTACGTTTTGCCATGCTTCCCGCATCTAATCTGGAGAAATTCCTCAGCTATATTCTGTTCTGCCTTTTGACTCCTGTTGTGGTTCTACTCCTTTCGTGGGGTGTCGATTCGCTCCTGACGGCTTTGCCTTTCGGAGGTTTTACACACTATATAAAGAGCTTTAGATTAGTGGATATTGTTGAGAATTTTGCTATTGAGATTGGCGATATGACAGAGGCTGACATGACCGGTGAAGAATATGAGAGTTTTAGGACTTTCGCTGATGTTTTTGGCCCTCGTTACCATATCAATGCCATCATAGGAATCATCTTTAGTGTAGGCCTGTTTATGTTTGGCAACCTACTCTTTAAGACACACAAAACCGCGAAGACTTTGGCCTGCATGATTGGTATCTCCTATGTCATCAGCATGTTGACGCAGCTGTTTCTGGTTTCAAGTAAAATCTATCCTTGGTTACAGGAACATGCCGAACAACTCGAGATTTCGGACGTCACTGGTTTGGTCTCCAGTACGATGACATTCAGCATTATTCTAAATGTCGTTCTCACTATCGGACTTTACATTGGTCTTTATTTTAAACTCAAAACCCAAAAATACTAAGCCATGGAATTCAACGCACACAAACCCATATATTTACAGATTTGTTCGCAGATTTACGAGCAGATCCTACGCGGTGAGCTGAAGGCCGACGACCGTATCCTGTCGGTGCGCGACTACGGCATACAACTCGGCGTGAACCCCAACACCATCATGCGCTCCTATGAGACCATGACCGCTGCGGGCATCATCTACAACAAACGCGGCATCGGCTATTTCATCTCCGCCGAGGCCAAGGACATCGTCCTCAAGCAAATGCGCGAGGAGTTTCTCGAAAAGGAACTGCCTGAAGTGATTAAGAAAATGAAATTGCTCGGCATTGGACTGGATGAGATAAAATTGTAGGAGATTCCCTGCGGGAATGGAGTATACATAGTTGTTTCCTGCGGCGGCTTATAGAGCTTACGAGTCGTTAAAGTTACAAGCCGCCGCTTGATACCTAACACAATACTCCATTCCCGCGAAGCGGGAACCTAAAAAATCACACTAGACTGTAACTTTTTCACCTATTTTTCGTCTTACTACAAATCAATTAAAACAAACAAACAATGAAAAGAAACATCATAATCATCGCAGCGGCCATCATCAGCATGACGCTCAATGCCTGCTCCATCAATTTGGATGGGGAAACGATCGGCGGCAAAACCATCGAAGGCGACGGCAACATCGTTACCCGCACCTACGATGTGACCGCGTTCAACGAAATCTCGACTTCGCTGCCGGCAACGGTCAACTTCACGATTGCCGACACCCACTCCTGCACCGTTAGTGTGGACGAGAACCTTTTCGACTACCTCGACATCAAAGTGAAAGACAATGAGTTGCTGATGGGAAAACGCAAGGACGACAAAAACACAAATTTGAAAGCTACGAAATTTGTTATTGAAGTAACGGCACCGAGTTTGGAGATCATCAACCTTGCTGGCAGTGGCACTTTTAACGCCAACAGTCCGTTGGAAGCGAAGAAATTTGAAGCCAACGTGGCGGGTTCGGGCGACATTGCTTTCCGTAAAACGGTCACTGCTCAGAAAGTCGAATTGAATGTAGCTGGTTCGGGCGATTTAGTTTGCAATGAACTGATTGCTGACAAGTTAGACTGTAACATTGCTGGCTCTGGCGACTTGAAAGTCGTTAGTGGTCAGGTGCGCGAAGGCGAGGCTGGCGTGGCTGGATCGGGCGACATCGTCCTAACTTGCAACATAGATAATCTTGATGCCAATATTGCTGGTTCGGGTGACATCAAGGCTCGGGTCAGCGGCAAACTTACCTATGCCATCATCGGCTCTGGCGACATCGGCTACTATGGCAACCCTGTCGTGGAAGGCGACAAAGCGGGTCGTGGCGGTGTGACACACCTTGGCGACTGACAACAACGTGAAAGTAAATCTCTTTTTCATAACCTTGTAATGAGAAACGGCTGGCCCCAAAGGTCAGCCGTTTTCTGGTTTGCGCTGTAGGACTGTCATACCACTGCAGCCGCAGGGACGAATTCAATCTGCGTGTTTTCATAGTATCACAATGCAAAAATAGCATCAAAAATGAGACGATTCTCTCCTGTTTTTGCTGGATACGTATTTGTACTATTATTCCAAAACGAACAGTTTCTGTATCAGAGTGCCTTCTGCGGCAGTGGCGATGATGTAATAAATGCCTGCTGCACGGTGCTGCATGTCATATTGTATGATGCTAGTCTCTGTATTGTTGAATATGTCCATCTGGTCTATGAGAAGGCCTTTCATATCGTACACTCTGATGCATATCTTGCCAGTCATGTGGTTGAGGTGGAAGTCCATCTTTCCATTGTTGGGATTGGGCACGATGCTGAAGTGGGGCTGTTCGGCGTCCAGCTCGTCTATGTCGAAAAAGGAGGGTTTGAGGTAAAACGAGGTGGACACAGTGTCACAGCCTAAAACTGTTGCCTTCAACTCAACGAGGTTGTCGGAATGCTCGGCGACATAAACTCGACAAAAGCGTTTGTCGGGCTCGTCAGCTATAGTGTAAGGTTCAATATCCCAAGAAGGTTTGGAGATGTGCCATTGGCAAGTGTCCCATTCGTTGATGTGTCCGAGTGTATCTATTATGTAAAAGTTGTATTGGAAAGAGAAAAACTCAGTATTGGTGATTACGGCAATGGTGTCACCGAAGATTATGGCATTGCTGTTAACGCATCCAATTTTAGGTGATGGAGAATGGTGTAAAGTTAGATCAAGATGGATGATGCTATCGCAGCCAAGGGTACTTGGGATAGTGTCGGTATAGAAGCCGGTTTGGTCATATAAATGTCCATGCCATTCGTATGCGGAGCAGATGTCGTTGGCGGTAAGGGTGTCACCTTCAAGCACTTCATCCAAGAAAACGTGCAACTGGATGATGCTGTCGCAGCCCATCGAGGAGGTGAAAACCTGTTCATAGTCTCCGCTCTCGTAGTAAGTGCTGTCATTCCAAGTGAAGGAATCGGCACAGCCACTGTACACGATGGGGTTGGGGTTGACAATTCGGTCGGTGACAGTAAGCGTCAGGTCTATGATGCTGTCGCAGCCACCTGGAATGGATTCAAAGATTTGGTCAGTGTAGGTGTCGGGATGGTCAATGGTGATGCTGAAGCCATGATCATTGTAGGTAATTGGCTCGCCTTGCCAACATAGGGTTTCGTTGTAGGAGGCATAATAGCCGGGCAAAGCAGTGATGTAAACAAACAAACTGTCTTTGCAAACGGGATGGACCGCATTTTCGATTTCGGCACCCAAAATCGTGTCGTTGGTGATAATCACATTGAATCCGTGTTCTGCATAAAGATTGCCTTTGCATATCTCGCTATATTCTGTGATTGTCTTTGTTCGTGTGTCGACAAAATAATGTGAGACTTCGCTCGATTTGGTCCCATTCCCTTTGGCTATAGCTGTGAGAACGACTTCATAGATGCGTTTTTCGGCATAGGTGTGGTCAACAGGATTTTGGGTGCTGGTGGTACCGTCACCAAAATCCCATTGGATGGAGGCATTCTCCAGATTGGTTTCGGCTTCGAAAGTGATAGTGGCATCAGGACAATACTCGTAAGTGCCCTGTTTTGGGACGAAAGTTTCGTTCATGGTGACTCTCGTACTGAGGTCGATGGTCTTTGAGCCTACCATATAGGCATAGCCTTTGGCATTGCCAAAGCCATAGACATGAGCATTGAACCCGCCAAAGCACTGGAGATTGTGTACTCCATGTTGGATATTCTGTCGTGTGAAACTATATAAATTAGAGCCATTGACGCTTTCAAATTGGTTGGCAGGAATGGGGTTACCATCCAAGAGCACAGTGCCAATATCGTTGTTACTCACGATGATATTCACATAATGGTTGTCAATATCGGCATAAGTGGCGTCGTGGAATGTGGTGAATGTGATTTCGTCAATACGTTGCTCAATAGGAGCAATCCACACCACTGAAGGGTCGCCGATGTTGTTTCCACCACGGGTGATGTTGTACAGATATACCGCTGCGGGACCTGAGGTCTCGATGAAACAAGAATGTTCTTGGCTTGGCAATTCGAACGTGTATGATTCATTGGCTTGCAGGGTGACCAACTCTTGTCCATTCTTGAGGACGGTATTGTTGTCGCTCGCAGAAGTTACTTTCACATAATCTTTCTCTCGGTCTATTGAACAGGTTGCTACAAATTTTCTTCCCCACGACTGCACGGGCATGGCTTGCTCGAAAACATGGTCAAAACTGCTTCCGTTCAGAGGTACTGCAGTCAGCGTGTTGCCATTGAAAACAGCGATGGGTTTGTCGTTGCGAGCCGTGACTTTTGTGCCACTCAAATCACGTTGGTTGTTTTCTTCAGAATTGTCAGAACGTACTTGGTAGGTTTGCCCTTTATTGAGGTTTACGGTGATGGTCTGTCCAGCCTCATGCCCGTTTAAAGTTTTGGCAGAAAGGATGATGTCGATAACAGTATTATCCTCTGTGGCTACAATGAGGAAGGCACTGGTTTGGTTCTGTTTTTGGTAGGGTTGTCCAGGTGAATTAGATTGATCGTAGGTTTGAATGATATATTCGTTGGCCAAACTCTGTAAGGGAAGCACGTAGGAGGCATCAAACGAAAGGTACGCTATGTTAGTGCAAAAAACGGATACGGTATCATCTGTTATAATATGTAAACCTTTGTTCAGTACCTGCTCCGATGTGCCGTCAATGTAGGCTTGTTCTTCAGGGATTTCTATGGTTGTGATGGTATTTGCGTTCAATGTAAAGCTAGTAGACCATCCTGTTTGAGGGTTGGTTATGGTGCCACTGCAATCACGTTTCCCGCTGAACAGCAATTGGGTGAGAATCCAGTTTCCATCATTGGGAGCACCTGGATGGCGCTTATGGCCGTTGGTCATGAACGATACCCAGAAATCAGTACCTTGTGTGGAAACGTTTTGAGCAAAAGAAGCGGAGGTGATGGAAAAGAGTACCGCAAAAATCAAAATGGTAAACTTGGGCTGTTTCATGGCGATAAATTTTTAGGTTGTTATTTTGCTGCTAAAATACAAAAAATTCCGTTTCAACAAATGTTTATTGAAGAATTATCACTTTTTTTGTCAAAACCGTGTTTTGCCATGTAGCCACGAAGAAATAAAGACCCTCGGCCAATGATTTGCATTGGTAAGGAATAGAATAAGAGCTCGATTCACTATTGACTTGGAACTGGTCAATCAATGCGCCGTGCATGTCAATCACTTTGAGGTCTGTCTTCCCGATGAGGTTTTCGAAGTTTAGCTCCATTATCCCCTTGTTGGGATTGGGGGTGATATTGAAATCAGATGGGATGGTCTCATTCTCATCAATTCCATAGAAAGATGATTTGAGATAGAAAGAGTTGGTCGTGCTATCTTGGTCGCAGTGGTTGTAAACGGTGCAGCTCAATTCAACGTACTCGTCACAACGTTCGGCCACGTAGACGCGACAATAGTGTTTGCCGTCTTCTTTTTCAAAAGGTTCAATTAACCATGATGGTTGGGAGATGTGCCATTCCCAATACTCCCAGTCATCTATGTGATTGAGGGTGTCCTCCACATAGAAATCATATTGGAAGGAGAAAAACTCGGTGTTGGTAATCACGGCAACAGTGTCGCCAAAGACAGTGGCGTTTTGGGTGTTGCAACTGATTTTGGGTTTGGGACTGTAGTCAAGGTCAAGTTCGAGGTGATACACCTTGTCACATTCGGTTGTCATGCCAGGAACCGTGTCGGTGTAGTGCCCTGATGTGGTCAGAGTATAACCCCGCCATTCGAAAAAATCACATTTTTCGTTTACAGTTTCTGTGACCATGTCGATGAGTTGGCTCACAGTGAGGTTGAGTGTGGCATGACTCTCGCAGCCACTTTCGTTGGTAAGGGTTATGGTTTGATAATACGAACCGGGCGTTTCGTAATGCAGGTTAAAACCTTGTTCGGTGTAGTTGCTGGGTGCTGTGAAACAAACCGTGTCGTATATCTCTTGATCGGGGTCGCTGTCTAAATTGATATAGAAATAGGAAGTGTTTGTGGCTGATGTTCCTCCACAAGGTGGCTCAGGCGTGGTGACGGTTAGTATGGCCTCAAATAGTCCGTTGTCTTCATATTGGTGGGTAGCAGGGTTGTCGGAACTGGTGGTGCCGTCGCCAAAGTCCCACATAAGGTTGTAATCGATGAAATTGATGTCGGCTTCAAAAGTAATGTCTCGCGAAACGCAATTGGTGACGGTGTCATAGGTGTTGACGACCTCTTCGTTGACTGTAATGGAGGTTGTCAGGTCGGCGGCTTTCGATCCTACCATATAGGCATAACCCGTTGCTTGACCAAAACCATAGACATGGGCATTGAAGCCTCCTTCACATGAGAGGTGGTGAGCACCATGGCTGATTTCCTGCCGGTAAAACCTGTAGCTGTTGTTCCCTGCAACAGCATCAAATTGGTTTTCTGGTATTGGGTTGCCGTCAAGGAAGACGTTGTTAGCGTCTTCGCTTTTGACAATGATGTTGATGTAATGTAGGTTAACGCTAACATGTCCTGGATCCAAGTCGTTGAACGTGTTGAAGGTAAGCTCATTGATGCGCTGCTCGATAGGGGCAATCCAAACCATACTAGGTGCACCTTGTCCGTATTGGTTGTCTTGGGAAGGGTTATACAAGTAGACGGCGCATCGGCTTGTGGCTTCGATGAAATAGGATGTTTCTGGCATCCTGAAGCTTATGAATTCGTTGGCATTAAGGGTAGCATAAGGCTGGCCGTTGACCTTGATTTCGTTGTTGTTGGTGGCAGAGATGATTTTTACATAGTCTTTGTTCACTCGACCCAGCGAGGCTGTCACCACGAATTGTTTTCCCCATGCTTGGACTGGCATGGCTTGTTCGAAGATGCAGTCGGAGTCGTTACCGCCATCAGCGGGAACCATGGTCAAGGTGTTTCCGTTGAATACGGCAATCTTTTTGCAGTCATGGGCTGTGACTCGGCTGCCACTGAGGTCACGGCTGGAAGAAAAGGACGTTCTATTCGATCGCACTTGATAGACTTGCCCTTGTTGTAGGGTGATACTGAAAGTCTGGCCAGCGGGTTTGCCGTCAAGGGTTCTCACGGTTGGGGTGATATCGACGATGGTAGCACCCTCTTCAACAGCGATGACGATGAAAGAGCTGGTGTGTTCGCCCATTTCTATGGATTGGTCGTAGGTTTGGATAATATAATCGTCGGCAAGGGCGGGTGTGGGCAATACGTATGAGGCATCGAAAGAATATCTGGCCGTATTGGCACAATACACAGAAACGGGTTGGTCTGTTATGATGTGCAAACCTCTGTTTTTTGGGCTCGGGTTTTCATTACATTCCATATAGGCCTGTTCTCTGGGGATGTCAATGAATTTAAGGCCATTGGCCTCAATGGTAAATGACTCCGACCACTCTGAGTTAGGGTTGCTAATGACACCCGTACAGTCATAAAGCGAGCTGATGAGTACTTGTATTTTCAGGTAGGGACTACCTCCATTATTGTTGTCGTCAAATCCATTCCCAATAAATGATACCCAGAAGTCAGTGCCTTCAGTGGTGATGTCCTGCGAGAAGGTTCTTGTTCCAATGAGTGCAAGAACAAGGAATAGTATTATGGAGCGTTTTCTAGTTTTCATGTTAGTTGTTTTGCAGGATTATGATTTAGGTAGGTGTACAGTTATTGTTCAAGGAGAGACAATGACTTTCTTTGTAATTGTACCTTCCTTCCCGTTGGCAACGAAAAGATAGAGTCCCTTGGCTTTGTAATTCATGTCGTAGTTGAAGCTGGGATTATCTTCAGCAATGTGGGCTTGTATGTTGTCAATCAGAATACCCCGCATGTCATACACTTTGATGTCGATTTTCCCAGACATGTTGACGAAGTTGAGCGTCATCTTCCCATTGTTAGGGTTGGGCATGACGCTGAAGTCAGACGGGAAAATGTTCTGTTCATCGATGTCAAGAAAGGATGACTTGAGGTAGAATTTGCATTGTTTGCTTCCACAAGCGTTACTCATGGTAGCGGTCAGTATTACATAATCATCGTAATGCTCAGCTACATAGACGGTGCATTCACTGTAGTATTTTCCATTGGTCACTTTTGGTGTTGGATCATACTCAATGGACCAAGAGGGTTTGCTAATGGTCCAGTCGCAATGTGTCCATGGGCATTCCACCTCATTGTGTTTGCTTTCCTTCACCCTGAAGGTGTATTGGAAAGAGAAGAACTCAGTGTTAGTAACCACGGCAACAGTATCGGCATCGGCATTGGGAAGGCCAAATACGATTGCACCGGGTGTAGTACATTGGATTTTTTCAGGAATTGGGGTGTAGGCCAATGTCAGGTCAAGATACACAAGGCTGTCGCACCCTAAAGATGTGGTCAGCTCCTTGGAATAGAAACCTGTTTCGGAATACTCAGTATCGTACCAGATGTAGGAATCGCAATCGGGATGATGTAGCGTATCGCCCTGGATGAGTCCCCCGACCTCTAAGTGACATGTAACGACACTATCGCAACCACTGTAAGTATCAAAGATATAAGTGTAGTCCCCTGAAGTTGTATAGGTTGTATTATTCCATTCAAAAGGTTGGCATGTGACGGTGTCAAATTCATAGGTGATTTGGTTGTCTACAATAAGGTGCAGGCTGATAATGCTATCGCAGCCATCTATAGTTTGCAGGTTGAGTTGTCGGTCGTAGGTGCCAGGTTGGTCGTAAACGAAACTGAAACCATGTTCATCATACACACCGGGCTGTCCATGCCAACAGCGGCTGTCATTGAAGGGAATGTGGTAGTTGGGATAGGAGTTGATGTAAACCAGCACCGAGTCTTGGCATTCGCTGTGTATCGGATTGTTTTGCAGGCGGACCAGAATGGTGTCATTGTTGATGTGAACATTGTTAAAACCATAACCTGAGTAAAGTTCACCAGCGCAAACTTCATCGTTTTCGATAATGTATTGTTGTCGGGTGTCAACTATGAAATTGGTGGTGTTGCTTGACGAGCCTGTACAACCGCCTTCATCGGTAGTGATGAGCAGGGAAGCGTTGTAGATAAGAGACTCGTTGTATATGTGGCTTGCAGGGTTTTCTGTGCTGGTGGTACCATCGCCAAAATCCCAAAGCAAATCATATTCGTTAAAGTTGACGTTAGCATAGAAAGTCACTTCTTGGTTGGCACAAAATGTATAAGTCTCATTGGGCAAGACAATCTCATTATTGATAATTAGGCTTGAACTGAGGTTTTTGGCATTGGAACCCACCATATAGGCATATCCTCGAGCATGGCCAAATCCGTAAATATGGGCGTTGAAGCCATTGGCACAGGCCAAATGATGCGTACCGTGTTCGATGTGCTTCCTGAAGAAACGATACTGCGGGGCACCGTTTACTGGTTCAAACTGTAATGGTGACAATAGTTCATTGTCGAGATAGACATGTTGGATGTCATCTGCGCTGACGATGACGTTCACATAGTGGTCGCTTATGTCAGTGTCGTGTTCACTTTCATAATTAAATGTCGAGAATGTAATGTCGTTGATGCGCTGTTCAATGGGGGCAATCCATACCATGCTTGGAGCACCGGGACCATCATCAAAATAGATGTCATCATCTTTTGAATGGTTGAACAAATACACGGCGCAGCTTTGTGAGGCTTCTATGAAACAAGACTTGTCCGTTTGTCTCAGTTCAAAATCTATGGATTCACCAGTGTTGAGTGTGGTCAAAACCGTACCGTTTCTGAGGATTTCATTGTCGTCGTAAGCCGAGGTAATCTTTACGATGTCGTTTTTTTCACGCCCAAGTGAGGCAGTGACAACGAATTTCTTTCCCCATGCCTTCAGTGGCATGGCTTGCTCGAACACACAGTCGGAATCGTTACCTCCATCGGGTACCATAGTGAGATTGTTGCCGTTGAATACAGCTATTTTCTTGCAGTCGCGGGCGGTAACACGAGTGCCACTAAGGTCGCGGCTTCCATAGCCATTATGTGAGCGTACTTGATAGGATTCTCCTTTGTACAAGGTGATGCTGTATTCGTTGTGGGCGGTATGGCCTTCTAGAGTGTTCACGGTAGGCGTTATGTCAATCGTGGTCTCACCGTCTTCGGTGGCAACGATAACAAAGGCAGAGGTGTAATAATTGCTATAATAGGAACTGCCAACAGACTGGTCGTAGGTTTGTATAATATAGTCGTCGCCCAAAGCTTGGGTGGGTAGCACGTAGGAGGCGTCAAACGACATCTCTGCAATGTTGGAACAATATACAGAAATGGTATCGTCGGCAGTGACGAGAAGTCCTTTGTTCAACACTTGTCCATATTCTTCCAATTCCATATAAGCTTGCTCCCATGGAATGTCGTCAAACAGATAGGTGCTGTTGGCTCCTACAAAAAAGGATTGCTCATAACCAGTATTAGGGTTGCTGATGGTGCAGTGGCAATCACGCTTGGCACTCACAATCAATTGTGTTCTGAGCCAAGTAAAACTCCCCCCCAATATATCATACCTGGTTTTGAATCCATTACCCATGAACGAAACCCAAAACTCCTTGCCTTGAGTCGAGGTGTTTTGTGCTTCCAATGGCAAGACAAGGCAGCTTAATATGAATAATATGAATACTTTTTTCATCATAATAACTTACTTTGTCTTATTAGTTGGTATTATTATTGGTTTTCTAACTCATACACAAAACTTCCAATTCCTAACTTCAACTCTAAACTCTAAACTTTAAACTCTAAACTCTAAACTCAATCATACTCTCCCCATTTCATGCAAGCTCCCTTAAGCTGTTTCTTGATGGGCAGCATGAAAGTCAGCGTGGCATGGGCGTCAGTACTGAATCGCAGATAGTTGAACTCGTTGTTTTCTACCTCTCCTTTCTTGAAGGTGGGTAGGCCATTTATGTTGGCCGATAAATCAAACTTGAAGAGGAAATAGTAATTGCTCGTGTTAATCCTGAAGAGGGAACCAAAACCAACTGTGGCGCCAACATTGAGTAATCGGTAAGTGGATCGATTGAAAGATACGGTATTGCTGCTGGTAGAGAGAAGTGTGTTGTTCGCGTCGCTCTTATAGTATGAATTGGTATAGGTCATTTTAGCTGTAGTGTCGGGTAACACATAGGAAATCCGAGGAGCGCCAAAAACATAGGGGGAAATGCTGTTTTTTGAGGATAATCCAATATAATAGGTGATGGGTATATAGGCCTCAATGGCGTTGTAGTTGGCCTTAAATCCCTTGACGATACGCCCATAGTTGATTTGGGAGGCGGCATTGTCCCATTCAACGGGGAAATGGTCGTCTACAAAACCTAACTGAATGCTGTGCTTGGCATAGACCACATTAAGGCCTACCGATAAATTGCTTTTCAGCATGCGCTCCACACCAATGCCGCCAAAATAACCCAAACTGTTGGTGATGGTATCAAAGGCCTTATAGTTCTTCAGAAACCAACTGGAGGATTTAGGGCTGTGGAAGTGCAACCAAGTGGTGAGGTTGCCACCGCCGAGGATGCCGACATTCCATTTGGCGTCGCTCGACTCTACTCGATCACGAGGAGAGGTGAGAGGTTTTTTGAATTGTGCCGTGGAAGTAAGGGCAAGCAAAGTGAAAGTTGATACAAAAAGAAACCTTGTGACTATGTTTGAACGGTGTTTCATTGCTTTGGAATAAAAGGTGAGAAATTTGGATTATTTGTTTGATTACTGAGATTACGTAATTATTGGGGTTACTAGGGTTGATGTTCAATTATGTGAAACAAGTCATGAATAGCAGGGAGACCGTTGCGCCTTCCTATAATGGGTAAGGACTCGCTGTATTGTTCAATACGATATCCCCAATGGAAATCATTGACCCTTTGTCCTGAAAGTGTTCCCGAAATAATAACGCTTTCGATTCTTACTAATGAAAGTCCTCCAGTAATGTTGTTGGCAAGAAACTCATTATAAGGTTCTATGCTTCTTCTCATGGAATGACGGAAATATAGAGTGAAGTCGTTACCACTGCCCATAATGAAGATACTGTCTTGGGCACTAGCTTTTTCGAACAGATAATAGCTCGCTGTACCGTCGTTAAACATTTCACCATAAGCACGTTCAAATCTGCATGAATCGAAGATGCCTCTATGTTGGCCGTAAAAGTCAAATTGAATCCTTGTAGGTATATCTTGCCCATCTTTAAGATAATACATTGTATTTGTATCAAACGGTATTTCCGGATGGTCAGAGTTGTGAATGAAATGTTTTATTTCTAATACGTCTACATAGAATGAATCTATGTGAGGTGGATTGTCGCCAAAGTGGAGGTAAGGTCCCATTTCGGCAATCAGGTCGGCAGGCATCACTTCATCAATACTTGGAATGGATTGTATGGCATAATCGTTACCAAAACGCGCCTCGTAATGGTATTTAACGCGCCCATCAATGATGTCGTTCCCATCCAAACAAAACTCATATTTGGGTTGGGTGGAAATCGGTTTCCCGTCGCGTACCCAATTAATAAAGGTGTAGCCGTTCTTTGGTGTCGCGGTCAAGATGAGCGAGTCTCCCGCTTGAAATGATAAGGTTGCCAACTCGTAGTTGAGCGGGCTTTCCACCCCATGAGTCACTTTGTTGAGTTTTATAGTGCCGCCTTCAACAGGGACTTTCTCAACAGAAAATGGCTTTCCATTATGATTAAAGGGTTCAGGGAAAAGCTCTTCAACTTTATTGCATGATGCGAAAAAGACGGCAGTGAGGCCGGTTAATAACAAAAGACGCAGTTTTTTATTCATCGTTTGAATAGGATTTTAAGTATTATTGAATGATGACGACTTTCTTGGTGAATATTCGGCTGTTATTGGTGAAAGCAAAGAAATAAATGCCTTCGGCATGTTGCTTCATAGTATAGTCATAGCTGTAGAGGCTTGTGCTGACATTGGTTTCAAAAGCATCAATCTGGTTACCTGTCATGTCATACACCTTGACAGTAGTCAATCCTTCCATGTCCTCAAAGTTGATGCGCATCTGTCCATTGTTGGGATTTGGCACGATGCTGACATTGGCGGCTGCTAAGTTGCTCTCATCAATGCCGAGGAAGGAGGACTTGAGGTAGAATTTACTTTGTTTGCTATCGCAGCCATTACTCATGGTGGCTGTAAGTATCACATAATCATCGTCATGTTCGGCAACATATACCGTACATTTGCTGTAATAGAATCCGTTTGGGTGTTGCTCAGTAAGGATGTTGCCAATGGTCCATGAAGGTTTGCTGATTTTCCAGTTGCAAGAATTCCAAATGCATTCGCTGTGTCCAATTTCTTCAACCATGAAATCATATTGGAAGGAGAAAAACTCAGTATTGGTAACGACGGCAATGGTGTCGGCATCGGAATCTGGGGCTCCAAAGACTACTGCGTTCTCAGTGGTGCATACTATTTTGGATGGCTCAGGTGAGTACTTCATGTTCGTAACAGAGACCACCATCGCGGTGTCGCAACCATGTGTGGTTTGGCCATCGGGATAAGCTTCGTTGGGGAAGCTGTAAGTTCCATTTTCCTTGAAATATACGGTATTTCCAAACCAGTCGAACGGAATGGAGTCGCATCTGTAGTCGGGGTGGCTTTCGTTGATGACAATAGAACCATCCAAGTGATGGTGATTGACCGTGACCATGACAGTTTTCTGTCGACTTTCTGTGGTTGTGTTGTCGGTTACTGTGCAGGTATATGTGATGGTTTGTGTTGGGGTGGCAATGGGGTTACTGATGTTGGAGGCACTAAGACCTGTGGTAGGTGTCCAAGAATAGCTGTAGTCACCTGAACCACCATTGGCCATGACCTGCAACTGTGTGCTTTCGCCCTCGCAAAGGGTGTTGGGAGAGGCAATGGCATCAACATTTAAAGGACTGGCACCGATGTAAACGAAAACTGTGTCGCTGCTGATACATCCCCCTTGTGGGTTAGTAACGGTCAGCACATATTGTTGGGTATCAAATAAAGTTACTGTTTCGGTGTTTTGGCTATTCGAATTCACCACCATATTGGCAGGCTCCCAGTGGTAGGTGAATCCGCTGCCGCCGCCTGAGCCACTTAATTGAGCCGATAGTCCAGGATAGGGTAGGCTTTGGTCAAGACCGGCATCAGCTACAGGCTGTGCATTGACGAGTACGGTTTGGGTGATTTCTCCAGGACAAGTGCCGCCTTCTGCCGTAACGGTAAGTGTCACCTGATAAGTGCCAGCTTCCGCGTAGGTGTGGCTAACGTTTTGGCCGCTTCCCATGGGGCTGTCGTCGCCGAAATCCCATTCATAGTTGGCAACATTCGTACCCGAAGCCAGACCTTCAAATTGGGTAGCTTCCCCTTGGCAAACAGTGTTGGCAGTAAAACTTGGAGTGGGTTGTTCGTAAATCACCACCTCGGTGGAGGCTGTAGTGGTCTGCGTGCCTACGGTGGTGGTGCAAGTGTAGGTACCAGCCATTTCCATGGTGCAATTCTCAATAACAGGATTCTGGACGTTTGAAACGAAGCCGTTAGGGCCAGTCCAAGAGTAGGTCGCATTCATTTGTTCGTTAACGGTCAGATGGATGGTCTCGCCCACGCAATAAGGTCCGTCATTGGCCACAATACCAGGAAGAATGTCACAGTCAGTTTCGCCAGGGCCTGAACCAGGGGTTTTGGTGAAGGAAATAACGCAAGGATCGCGCGAGTAGTTGGTAATCATCAGTATGTAGTATTCGCCAACTTCCGGTCTGTGATAGTTAATTGTTCCGTGGCTTGTTGAGTGCTGGTGCTCTTCGGCAGGATATCCAAGATAGACATCCTCAGTGGGATCTGACGAGTAGCAGCAATCTATAATCTTGTCACCACTGAGGTGGGAGCAAGCCCAGCCCGATGCTACATCTTCTTCTGTGTAGGGTCCCCACATGCAGAAGTCAATGTCTCTACCTAAATTAATATCGTCTGGGTCATGACCATCCATGTGGATGATGAACTCTCCAGCCGTGTGTATCCTCATGTGATAAAAGGAAGGGTTGTAGGAATTACCTATGCAGCCGTCGTCCATACCGGGCTCCTCAGCTTGCTGAGAGGAACTGGCAGCTTCAAACTCGATGAGGTCCGTCGTGCAAAACGGAAGTGAGTTGGCGCAGTGTTCATTGTCGGATCTGCTGTTTCTGAGAGCAATGTCCATGGTGATAGATAGGAAATGTCGTGGCTCGACACCATCTTTCCATTCGTTCATCAGAACAAAGATGTCGTTCTTGGTAAGTAGGGCGAAGTCTGCAAAGACGTTTTGGTAAAAGCTTTCAAACTCATCTAAGAAATGGCTGTTTTCGTCCGTTGCAATGAGGATGAATTGGCCATACTCTTCTTCGGGAATCAGTTCGAAACGACTGTCATTGCTAATGTTATAAAGCAAGAAAGCCCTGAAATCAACGTTGTCGATACTAAAGAAGTTCAACAATACGCCTTCATCAGAATAAGGTGTGTAAGGCGTTTGCGCCCATGGTTTCATAGGCGTGGCTATCAGCATAAGAATGACAATTGCGGCTTTTATGAATCTTTTCATCTGTGTTGTCTTATGATACATATAACTCTCTGTAAACAGGTATTATTGTGTTGCTCCTAATCAATGAATGATGACGACTTTCTTGGTAATCACTCGGTTGTTGTTTGAAACGACGAAGAAATAGATGCCTTCAGCGTACTTTTTCATATTGTAGTCGTAGTTGTAGCGGCTTGAGCTAATGTTAGTTTCAAAGGCATCAATTTGGTTGCCGGTCATGTCGAACACCTTGACAGTGGTCCGTCCTTCCATGTTCTCAAAGTCAATGTGCATTTGCCCGTTATTCGGGTTGGGTACGATGTTGACATTGGCTGGCGCTAATTCGTTTTCGCCTACCTCAAGGAAGGAGGACTTAAGGTAGAATTTGCGTTCTTCGCTGCCACAGTCGTTGTTGATGGTAGCGGTGAGCACGACGTGTTCATTTTGGCGGTCGGCCACATAGACCGTACACTCGCTGTAGTACTTTCCATTGAGGGATAAAGCGGGTACTGGGTTGAACTCGATGGCCCACGATGGCTTACTGATGGTCCAATTGCAAGATTCCCAAACACATTCACGATTGGTCTCCTCAACAAAGAAGGTGTATTGGAAGGAGAAGAACTCGGTATTGGTGACTACGGCAATTGTGTCGCCAAAAACGATTGCCGAGGCATCAGAGCACTTGATTTTGTCTGGATTGGGGGTATAATGCATGTTTTGGATGTGGTAGGTCTGTTCGCGGTAGCAGCCTTCATCGGTCAGACCCGTAAAGGTATACACTGTGTTCGCAGTGAAAGTAGTGTCTTGTCCAAACCATGACACAGGTATTTCATCGCAAACGCCAGAGAAGGTTTTGTCGTCAAGAATGGATTGCGTGTTGATGGTCAGATCCAGTTCATATTCTTGTTGGCATGGGAATGGTGTCAATGAAACGTAATGATAATATTTGCCAGATTCCGTAAAGGTTTGTCCTGTCATCGGCCATGTATAGCTGTCGCAGGTAATCACTTCTTCAACAATGGTCTCTGGGATTTGTTGGAAATGCAGGTCAAGGCGGAAGATGCCGTCACAATTGGCAGTAGCAAGCGTGTCTGTGTAGAAACCTTCTTCAGTATAGGTAATAGTAGTATTGGCTTCGGGAATGTACCAATCAAACGAAGGCGTGGTTTCGTAGCACCTGTAAACTTGTTGGATGGGAGGCATGTAATAGTCGTTAACCTCAATTTCTACCCAAACAGTGCTGTCGCAGCCATGAATGTCTTCAAGATGGTAGATGTGTAGTCCTGCATAGAGCGGTATCTGGTTGGGATCTTCTTCGTAATAGTATGGCAATTGCTCAGGGCAAAGGCTGACGGGATGTTCTGTGACTTCGTTTTCAGGCCAGACCGTCAGTTCAAGCCTTACGATACTGTCGCAGCCGTGAATGGTTTGGTCATGATACAATGTTTGTGTGGTAGTGTTGTAAGTAGTGCCATAGAAATTATAGCTTTCACCGGAACAGATGGCTGCTTCTATCGTGGTTTCGTCATACGTGGGATAATGGCGCAAGTGCAAGGTAATGGTGCTGTCGCAGCCATGTATGGTTTGGGTGAGAAACTCGTAGTCGTTTTCATCGCTGTAGATTTGTCCATGCCAATCATAAGAATCGCCGGGGCAGATGTAATGGGTCTCCTCACTGAAACCAGCGTAATGGACGACGACGGTAACTGAGGCGGTGGCAGTCTGGTTGGTTTGTGGATTGGTAACGGTGCAGGTGTAAGTGGTGGTTTGTGTCGGAGTGGCTACTGGATTGTATATGTTGGGGTTGCTGAGGCCCGTGGTGGGAGTCCACGAATAAGTGCTGTTGCCCATGCCGCCGCCTGCACTGGCTGTAAGTTGAGTGCTGCTTCCGGCACAAATAGAAGCTGGGTTGGCATTGGCCGAAACGGTCAAGGCACCGCCTTCAATGTGGATGGTCACTTGGTCGGTACCGGAGCATTGGCCTTGTGGGTTGGTAACGGTGAGGGTGTAGGTTTGGTCTTGTGTCAGAACCACAGTCTGCGTGTTTTGGGAGTTGGGATTGGTCACCATATTGGCAGGCTCCCAATGGAAGTTGAACGTTCCAGCTCCACCCGATCCACTAAGTTGTGTTGAAGTGTTGAATGGAATGGTCTGGTCGGGACCAGCATTGGCATTCGGTTCAGCATACACCGTAACGGATTGGGTCTTTGTGCTGGTGCAGAGTCCGTTACCGCAAGATACGGTGAGGGTGACGGTATAAGTACCAGCATTGGCATAGGTGTGCGAAGGATTCTGTAGTGTCGAGGTCTGTCCGTCACCGAAGCTCCATTGGTAGCCAGTGATTTGTTGTCCACTTGGGTTAGTGGTGGAGGTGCTGGTGAATTGGGTGGGGTTACCTAAACAGACGGTGGTGTAGTTGAAGTTGGCGGTAGGTTGGGGGTAGACGACCACTTCTGTGGTGGCGCTGTTTGTTGCACTGCCCACAGTGATGGTGCAGGTGTAGGTGCCGGCCATGGCCATGGTGCAGTTCGGACGGGTGGGGTTCTGTTGATTGGAGGTGAAGCCTCCAGGGCCTGTCCAGCTATACGAGGCGCCTGCTTGTCCGTTGGCGGTTAGGTTGATGGTCTCGCCCACGCAATAAGGGCCGTCGTTATCAACCAATGGGGGCAGAATGCCACAATTGGTGGTGCCGGTGCCAGCCACCTTACTGAACGAAATGTTGCATGACTGATTGGAGTAATTGGTAATGACAAGGATGAAATAATCGCCCGTCTGTGCCGAAGCAGGAATCAGACAGTGTTCAGTAGCTTGGGCTGAATAGCTGCAACTTACTACCTTATTGGCAGTCAAACTGGAACAAGGCGATGGGTTGGTAATGGTGGGATAGGGGCCCCAGCAGCAGAAATCAATGTCGTGGCTCGGTGTACTGTACATATAGATGTCAATATTGCCAGGGTTGTCGATTTGCATATAATACCAAGCAGGATTTGGGGTGGTATACAGGCAGTCGTAATATGGTCCTGTCTCACCGGAACCGGCATTCACACCAGCAGGGAATTGGTACATTCCATTATCGGTGCAGAACGGATCGGCATTGGCGCAGGTGTTGTTCTGCCTCGACCTGACGTAATAGTCCATCATCAGCGACGAAGCAAATTCGTGAGGAAGCATGCCTTTGTATTCAGCAGCTGTCTCAGCAGCTTGCACCTTATCCATACTTAAAAAATCAATGGCATTTTGCTCGCGAAAGTCGGCAAAGGTTTCCGCCAGGTTCATGTTTTCAAATGCTTCATTGGCACTGACGACGAAGATGCCATCGTTTTCACTAGTGATGACCTCAAATCGACCATCAGTAGTTAGATTATAGAGGAAAAAGATGCGCTCATCAAAGTTTGCAATTGTGGTTATGTCAAACGAAATCGTCAGCTCGTTGTCCGCAATTCGTGTGGGCTGAGCAAATGACTTCATGGGTATAATCATCATGAACATCATTGCCACAAATAATTTGGTAAGTTTATTCATATTTGCAATTGTTAGTTAGTTTGTTTGTTGAGACCATAATAAAAAAACGCGTAAAAATACGCACTTTTTTGAAACGATGAAGCATTTTTCTGCTAAAATGCTGATTTTTTGTGCTAAAAGCCTAAATTTTAATGATTTTACGGCTCCATCGTTGACCCTTTTGCTCCACAATTATTTGATATATGCTTGTAGGAAGACCTTTCAAGGAAATGACTTTTTTGTTTTGCTCTGAG
>JAEEGK010004783.1_pt1 | contig 32996 bp, 25 predicted proteins | sample 8958771 | NCBI WGS metagenome assembly JAEEGK01 (sample SAMN16246547, study PRJNA631951) | gut metagenome | biome: gut microbiome; feature: rumen; material: SC-attached | host: Bos | place: Iran: Karaj | collected 2018-10 | reverse complement strand
GCGACGGACGCATAGTGGGCTTCAATGAACAGAAAATTATGGCTGCCATCCGTAAGGCCATGATACACACGGACAAAGGCGAAGACGAACGCCTCTTGTACCAGATTACCGACCATATCGCACAGCGCGGCGAGAGCCAGATGACCGTGGAACAGATCCAGGACGCCGTGGAAATGGAACTGATGAAGTCGAGCCGCAAGGACGTGGCTCAGAAATATATTGCCTACCGTCATCAGCGTTCCGTGGCTCGTAAGGCGAAGACACGCGACGTGTTCCTAGATATTGTGAACATCAAGAATAATGATGTCACCCGCGAGAACGCGAACATGAATGCCGACACACCGGCGGGCATGATGATGAAGTTCGCTTCGGAGACAACCAAGCCCTTCGTCGACGACTACCTGCTCAGCGAAGAGGCGCGCGAGGCAGTGGAGCATAATTATCTGCATATCCATGACAAGGATTATTATCCCACCAAGTCGCTGACTTGCGTACAACACCCGCTGGACAACATCTTGACCTGCGGTTTCATAGCTGGTCACGGTGCTTCAAGACCGGCCAAACGCATCGAGACAGCATCCGTACTGGCCTGTATCTCAATGGAATGTTGCCAGAACGAGATGCACGGCGGCCAGGCCATACCTGCCTTCGACTTCTATCTGGCGCCTTATGTCCGACTGACGTATATCGAAGAACTTAAAGCCCTCGAAGACCTCAACAACGAGAGCTATAAAGACCTCTACGACGAGCCCTTGATGGACTACCTCAAGAAACCCCTCGACGGACTGACGGGTAAGGTGCGTGCCCAACAGCACGCCATTAACAAAACCGTGGGACGAGTGCACCAGGCCATGGAGGCGTTCATCCACAATATGAACACCATCCACTCACGCGGTGGAAACCAGGTGGTGTTCTCCTCCATCAACTATGGTACGGACACTTCTGCCGAGGGACGCTGCATCATGCGTGAGATCCTGCTCTCCACCTATGAGGGCGTGGGCGGCGGTGAAACGGCTATCTTCCCCATACAGATCTGGAAGAAGAAGCGGGGAGTGAACTATCTGCCCGAAGACCGTAACTTCGACCTCTACCAACTGGCATGTAAGGTGACGGCCCGTAGGTTCTTCCCTAACTTCCTGAACCTCGATGCCTCCTACAACCAGGATCCTGACTGGCAGGCTGACGACCCGAAACGCTATATCCACGAGGTGGCCACGATGGGTTGTCGAACCCGTGTGTTTGAGAACCGCTTCGGTCCCAAAACATCCATCGGACGTGGTAATATCTCCTTCTCGACCATCAATATCGTGAAACTTGCCATCGAGTCGATGTTAGAGGTAAGTGGAAAGTGGAAAGAGGAAAGAGAAATCACTCAAGAGGAGAAAGATAAGCGCATTGCGCTCTTCTTCGCCAAGCTCGATAACATGCTGGAAATCACCGCCAAACAGCTGCACGACCGCTTCCTGTTCCAAAAGACGGCCTTCGTCAAGCAGTTCCCCCTGCTGATGAAGAGCCTTTGGATCGGTGCCGACAAGCTAGGCCCCAACGACACCATCGAGAGTGTCATCAACCAGGGTACCCTTGGCATCGGTTTCATCGGACTGGCAGAATGTCTCGTGGCGCTGACGGGCAAGCACCACGGAGAGAGCGAGGAGAGTCAGGAACTGGGTCTGAAGATCGTCGGTTACATGCGGCAGCGAATCAACGACTTCTGCGAGCAGTATCACCATAACTACTCCGTGCTCGCCACCCCAGCAGAAGGCCTCAGCGGTAAGTTCACTAAGAAAGACCGCCTGAAGTATGGCAGCATCCCGGGTGTCACCGACCGTGACTATTACACCAATTCCAACCATGTGCCCGTGTACTACAAGTGTTCTGCCCGTCATAAGGCCGAGGTGGAGGCACCCTATCACGAGATGACCCGTGGCGGACATATTTTCTACGTGGAGATAGACGGCGACGCCACCCACAACCCGCAGGTCATTATGAGCGTGGTTGACATGATGGACCAGCTGAACATGGGCTATGGAAGCGTGAACCACAACCGTAACCGTTGTATGGACTGTGGCTACGAGAATGCCGACGACCATCTGGAGAAATGTCCGAAGTGCGGCTCAACCAATATTGACAAGCTTCAGCGTATCACGGGCTATCTGGTGGGCACCACCGACCGCTGGAACAGCGGCAAGCTGGCGGAGCTCAACGATCGCGTGACACACATCGACCACGGCGCACAGGACCTTTTTAGTGAGAAGTGAGAAGTGAAAAGTGAGAAGTGAAAAGTGAAAAGTGATTAGGGTACTGGATATTATAGAGGATACGATGGTGGACGGTCCGGGCTTCCGGACCTCCATCTATTGCGCTGGCTGCCGTCACCAGTGTCCTGGCTGTCATAACCCCCAGTCATGGGCCTTTGATCAGGGACATGAGATGAGTGTCGACGATATCATGAAGATCATCGAAGCGGATCCTTATGCCAATGTCACTTTCAGTGGTGGCGACCCGATGTATCAGGCCGCAGGTTTCGCAGAACTGGCTCGTGAAATTCACCAACGAACCAACAAGGACATCTGGTGTTTCACCGGCTTCACCTACGAGTCGCTCATCACCCAGGAACAGCGTGAACTGCTGGAACAAATAGATGTGCTTGTAGACGGACCGTTCATAGAGAAACTGCGCGACCCAGATCTGCTCTTCCGGGGCAGCAGCAACCAGCGGCTCATCGATGTACAAGCCTCACTTTATAGCGGCAAGGTGGTGCTCTGGCATCCGGACATAGCCGTTGCTGTCTGACAAAAGATTCCCGCGAAAGCGGGATTTTTCGTTTTTTATCATAAGTTTTTGCCGTTTAGGTTGCAGAGTTCCGAAAAAAACTGTATTTTTGCAGAAAATTAGAGAGTATATGGCAAAAAACGCTAAATGGTCTGACGATTACTGGCTGCTTCTGATGCAGATTTACCTACAGAAACCCGTAGGTGTCAAACCGATGTTCCACCGTAAGATGGTAAACCTGAGTCTGGAACTCCACCTGCCCCCCAGCTTCCTCTTCAACAAGATGTGCCAGATAGCTAATCTGGAAACACCGCGCATCGAGCATATCTGGGAGACCTACGGACGGAATCCCAAGAAGCTGGCCCGCGCCGTCAGTCTGTGGCGTGAGATGCGAGGCTATGGCCATGCCAGTGCATTCTATGAGGGCGTGGAAGTGCAGGAGACCTTTGAGCGCGACTTCAAGCCTATAGCAGAAGGGACGACCATGACCCCCGTGATGCTGACTCTGATTCTCGACCTCTACTTCCGTCTGACACCGATCACGATGGTGCCGGAGACACCTGAAGTACAGGAACTGGCAAAGTTGATAAAGATGAATCCCCAGAAAGTGGCCGAGGTGATGGATGTCTTCCAGCACTGCGACCCTTATCTGAACCGCAAGGATGCCAGTGACGGTTTGTTGTTATCACACTGCCGTGAAATATGGCGCCGCTATGGCAATGCGGAGACAGAACAGCTGGCCTCGTATGCCGAACAGCTGAAAGACTACTTTAGAAGTGAAAAGTGAAAAGTGAAAAGTGATTAGTGAATAGTGAAAAGTGAATAGTGATGAGCGATAAGTCCTGGCAGATACAAGAGCAGAAGCAGACGCAAGTCCAGAAGCAGACACAGTCGATCTCACAGCAGCAGATGCTGGTATCGTCGTTGGTGGAGCTGCCCATTACCCAATTGGCAGACCGCATCAACACGGAGATGAACGACAACCCTGCCCTGGAAGTTGAGTCGCCAGGAGAGAATGCCGACTTTTCTGATAATTCCGAGTACTCAGATTATTCGGAGTACGCTGAGAAAGCCGACGATGCCGCTCTCTCTGAGCGCGAGGAGCGCCAGTCAGCCCTGGACGCTGCCTTGGAGAATATCGGCCGCGACGATGAAGATCTGCCTGTCTTCCACGGTGGCAATAATCTCTCTGAGGACCGGGAAGAGATGGTGTTCGGTGCTTCAGAATCATTCTACGACCAGTTGTTGGAGCAATTGAGAGAGAGCGACCTGACAGACCGTCAGCGCGACATCCTGGAATACCTCATAGGTTCACTAGACGACGACGGTCTGCTCCGCAAAGACCTCTATACTATCAGCGACGAACTGGCCATCTACCATAATATCGATGCCAACGAAAAGGAGATAGAGTCTGTACTGCACATCCTGCAGGACTTCGACCCCGCTGGCATTGGCGCCCGTTCCTTACAGGAATGCCTGCTCCTACAGATAGCACGACGTGATGACTCGCGTGTGAAACAACTGATGCAACAGGTTGTGGAAAAATATTTCGACGAGTTCACCCACAAGCATTGGGGACGCATACAGACGGCCCTCTCGCTGAACGACCAGCAGGGTGAGGCCCTCTTCGGAGAACTGCGCAAGTTGAACCCACGTCCAGGTGCCTCGATGGGTGAGACCGTCGGAAGAAGCCTGCAGCAGATCACACCCGATTTCATCGTGGACACGCAGGATGACGGCACCATCACCTTTACACTTAATAATGGCGAGGTGCCGGAACTTACCCTCTCGCAGTCGTTTATCGACTCCATGAACGAGTATCAGCAGAATAAGGAGCACCTGAGCCGTCAGACCAAGGAGGCACTGCTCTATATCAAGAAGAAGGTGGACGCTGCCCAGAATTTCATCGAGGCCATCCGCACCAGACGGCATACGCTGACCGTGACGATGCAGACCATCATCACCCTCCAACGACAGTTCTTCCTCGATGGCGACGAGGCCTCACTGCGCCCGATGATCCTCAAGGACGTAGCAGAGAAGACAGGACTGGACCTCTCGACGATATCACGTGTCTGCAATTCGAAATATGCCCAGACCCGTTGGGGTACCTTCCCCCTGCGCCACTTCTTCAGCGACAGCTATGTCACGGAGAGTGGTGAGGAATTGTCGACACGACAGATCAAGGCCGTGCTCCGCGACATCATCGAGGCCGAGGACAAACACAAGCCGTTAAGCGATGATGCCCTGCGTGAACAACTGACGGAGAAAGGCTTCCCCATTGCCCGTCGCACCATCGCCAAATACCGCGAAGCACTGGGCATCCCCATCGCCAGACTAAGAAAAGAATAATAACATGACAAAAGAAAAGGGAATCATCCTTACTGCAAGGGTCATCAGTATGGCATTTACGCCGTTCTACCTGCCAACGGTAGGTCTGGTAGCCTTGTTTATGTTCAGCTACATGAACCAGATGCCCTGGAGCTACAAATTCCAGTTGCTAACGATGGTCTATCTGCTGACTGTGGTGGTTCCTACCGTGCTGATTCATTTTTACCGGCGCCATCAAGGCTGGAGCCTCATCGACCTGGGACAGAAGGAGCGGCGAGCAGTGCCCTACGTTATCAGTATCCTCTGCTATTTCCTCTGCATCTACCTGATGGAATTCCTGCATATCCCCCACTTTATGATGACCATCGTCACAGCAGCCCTGTTCATCCAGATTACCTGTGCGATGATCAATGTATGGTGGAAAATCTCCACCCACACAGCCGCCATCGGCGGTGTGGCGGGAGCCCTGTTCGTCTTTGCCGAGATCTTCGCCTTCAACCCCGTGTGGTGGCTCTCGCTGACATTCATTCTGGCAGGCGTCCTCGGTACGAGTCGTATGATTCTGCGCCAGCATAGCCTGGCACAGGTTGTCGCCGGCTTCTTCGTGGGTGTCGTCTGTGCTATCATCGGTATACTGTTTCTATAGTGAAAAGTAAAGAAATATGAAACCATTAGTCAGTATTATCATGGGCAGCACCAGTGACCTGCCCATTATGGAAAAAGCCTGTAAGCTGCTCGACGAGATGCAGGTGCCTTTTGAAGTCAATGCCCTTTCAGCCCATCGCACCCCCGATGCTGTTGAAGATTTTGCACGTACTGCCAAGGATCGTGGCATTAAGGTGATCATCGCTGGTGCCGGTATGGCGGCTGCCCTTCCTGGGGTCATCGCTGCCTCTACCACCCTACCCGTCATCGGTGTCCCCATCAAAGGGATGCTCGACGGTCTTGACGCCATGCTCAGCATCATACAGATGCCTCCTGGCATCCCCGTGGCTACGGTCGGTATCAACGGTGCACAGAATGCGGCCATCCTCGCTGTGGAGATGATGGCCCTTAGCGATGCTGTCCTCGCCCAGCGACTGGCAGCCTACAAAGGCGGTCTGCGGGCGAAGATCGAAAAGGCCAACAAGGATCTGGCCGAAGTGAAGTACGAGTATAAGACCAACTGATTCTGCCATGAGTTACCAAAGAAGACACTCTACCGAAACCCGTGTAGGGAATATCGGCATTGGGGGCAACAACCCCATCCGTATCCAGTCGATGGCTACCACCGACACCAATGATACCGCCGCCAGTGTGGCACAGGCCAAGCGCATCATCGACGCCGGCGGTGAACTGGTACGTTTCACGACCCAAGGTACCCGTGAGGCAGAGAACATGCAACATATCTCTGCACAGTTGAAGGCAGATGGCTACACCCAACCGTTGGTGGCCGATGTGCATTTCACGGCCCATACTGCCGACATCGCCGCCCTTTATTGCGAGAAAGTACGCATCAATCCCGGCAACTATGTGGATCCGGGACGTACCTTCAAGCATCTGGAATACACCGACGAGGAATATGCCGATGAGTTACAGAAGATCGAGAAGAAGCTCATCCCCTTCATCAATATCTGCAAGGAGCATCACACCGCCGTCCGTATCGGTGTAAACCATGGTTCCCTCAGCGACCGTATCATGTCACGCTATGGCGACACCCCGGAAGGTATCGTCGAGAGTTGCATGGAGTTCCTGCGCATCTTCAAACGCGAGAACTTCAACGATGTGGTCATCTCTATCAAGGCATCGAACACGGTAGTGATGGTGACGACCGTCCGTCTGTTGGTAGCCACGATGGACAAAGAGGATATGCACTATCCCCTGCACCTCGGTGTGACAGAGGCTGGCGAGGGCGAAGACGGCCGTATCAAGAGTGCCGTGGGCATCGGAGCGCTTTTGACCGAGGGCATTGGCGATACCATCCGTGTGTCATTGAGCGAGGAGCCGGAATGCGAGATTCCCGTAGCCCGCAAGCTAGTAGAACTGATACCGGAGTGTTGCCAGTTGCGCGAGGAGGCAGAGGCAAGTATCCAGGATGACACCATCACCCTCACACTGGATGCGCCGGATATGGAGACCCTGCAACTGAAGGCCGCCATGGCAGTGGGAGGCCTGCTCATCGATCGCAAGGCCACGAAGCTGGTGATAAAGGCTAGCAATTCTAGCCGGATTAGCCTATCTAGCCGGACTAGCCCAGCTAGTCTGACCAGTCTGGCTGATGCCATTCTGCAGGCTGCCCGCATCAAATTCACTAAGACCGAATATATCTCCTGCCCGGGCTGCGGACGCACCCTCTATAACCTTCAGGAAACCATTGCCCGCATCAAGGCTGCCACCAAAGACCTTGTAGGTCTGAAAATCGGTATTATGGGCTGTATTGTCAATGGTCCTGGTGAAATGGCCGATGCTGACTACGGTTATGTCGGAGCCGGACGCGGTAAGATTTCCCTCTACAAACAGAAGGTCTGCGTGGAGAAGAATATTCCCGAAGAAGAGGCGGTGGAAAAGCTCCTTGAGCTGATCCGAAGTGACAGGAAATGAGCCTGAAACGTTAATAAAGGAAAACAAATTGCGGGAAATTGCCGAGAAAGATGTACCTTTGCACCCAAATTATATTTGGGAAAAGGAAACATTGACATAAATGATTCAACGAATATATCTGATTTTGCTGCTTGTGTTGGGTATGAATGTGACCATTTCCGCACAGCAGCTCATCAAAGGAACCATCAAAGACGCCGAGACTGGCGAGGCTATCCCGTTTGCCAGCGTGGTCTACAAGGGCCACAACCAAGCGGTCATCTCCGATATCGATGGCAACTATTCCATCAGACGACACTTAGGGTGGAAAATCACCTATAGTGCCGTTGGCTATCAGTCGCAGGTCATCACGGTGACCAATGACACGAAAAGTGAACTCGATATTGCCCTGAAGTCCGACAAGCTTCAACTGACGGAGGTCACTGTCACCACCAAGCGAAGCCGCTACAGCAGGAAGAACAACCCCGCCGTGGAACTGATGAAAAAGGTCATCGCCGCCAAGAAGCTCAGTGATCTGTCGAACCACGACTACTATCAGTATGACAAATACGAGAAACTAACGCTGGCTGCCAACGACCTCACTCCCAAACGTCTGGAACAGAAGCCTTTCTCCAGCACGCCGTGGCTGATGGATCAGGTGGAGGTCTGCAAATACAACAACAAGAAGATTCTCCCTATCAGTGTCGATGAGACCGTCTCACAGATTGTCTATCGCAAGAATCCGCAGTCGAAGAAAACCTATATCAAGGGTGAACAGTCATCGGGTCTGAATGACCTCTTCCAGACGGGTGATATCCTGAATGTCGTGCTGAAGGAGGTATTCACTGATGTCGACCTCTATGATGACCAGATCCGTCTGGTACAGTACCCCTTCACCTCACCGATTGGTAAGGATGCCATCAACTTCTACCGTTTCTACATTCAGGACACCCTCAAGATCGACCGCGACAGTTGTATCCACCTCCATTTCCTGCCCAATAACCAGATGGACTTCGGATTCCGTGGTGATATCTACATCCTGAAAGACTCCACCTATCATGTGCGCCGTTGTGAACTCACCCTGCCCAAGCAGACCTCCGTGAACTTCGTGAAGAACATGCGCATCGAGCAGGAGTTCGAGCAACTGGACAATGGCGAGTGGGTGCTGACACAGGACGACATGATTGCAGAGCTGGAGTTTGCCAAGTTCATACAGGAAGCCATTGTCATCCGTACCACCCGTCTGGGCGAGTATTCCTTTGCTGAGATTCCAAAAAAGATGTTCAAGGGCAAGCGAACGGAGATCAAGGAACCTGATGCCGGCATGCGAGGCAAGAACTTCTGGAGTCAGTACAGACAGGTGGACCTCACCAAGAGCGAGGATTCCATGGGCGACTTCGTGAAGAACATCCAGAAGATCAAAGGTTTCAAATACATCATGGTCGGCCTGAATGCCCTGATTGAGAACTCCATCGAGACCAGCGACCCTAATAAGTTTGATATCTCTCCCGTGAACACCATCATCTCACGTAACTTCATTGATGGCTGGCGTACACGTGCAAGCCTGCAGACCACCGCCAATCTCAGCAAACGCTGGTTCTGGCAGGGTTATTATGCCCATGCCTGGGGAAGCCACAGGAACTATTACAGTACGAAAGCTACCTACTCGTTCATCGACAAGATCTACATGCCTTGGGAATATCCCAAACGCACACTGATGATTGAGAGTTCCTACGACCTGGCCTCGCCCAGCGACCGCTATCTGCCCACGGATAAAGATAACTTGTTCGTTGCCTTCAAATGGGCTGAAGTCAATAAGATGACCCTCGTCAACCGTCAACAGATTGCCTTCGAATACGAGATGTACGGCGGTCTGAAGACCTCGCTGAGTCTGAGAGCCGAGGAGCATGAGGCCGTGGGTGCCATGTCGTTCCGAAAACTGAACGAGCCCAAGGTAAATTATACAGGCCTGGACCGTCACCGTGAATACCTCCGTACCACCGAACTCTTCGCTGAGTTGCGCTATGCCCCCGATGAGACCTATATCAACAGCAAGCAGCGTCGTGTCACCATCAACAAGGATGCGCCTGCTATTTCAATTGCGCATACCTTTGGCTTCAAGAATATCCTGGGCGGACAGTATGAGTCGAACTTCACCGAGGCAAAGCTCTATAAGCGTTTCTGGATGAACAGCTGGGGAAAGATCGACCTCTTCCTCAAAGCCGGTATCCAGTGGAATCAGGTGCCTTACATGCTGCTCATCCATCCGTTGGCCAACCTCTCCTTTATCGGTCAGGAGGAGATGTTCTGTCTGATCAACAACATGGAGTTCCTTAACGACCGCTATGCCTCGATGATGCTCTCCTGGGACCTCAATGGTAAGTTCTTCAACCGCATTCCCCTCATCAAGAAGCTGAAGTGGCGTGAATACATCGCCGTGAACACCCTTTGGGGAGACCTGTCAGACAAGAACAACCCCAATCTAGCCCAGAATGCGGGTAGCGACAAACTGATGTATTTCCCCGACGGCTGCTATCTCATGGACCCACACCGTCCATATGTCGAGATTGTGGCCGGTATCCATAATATCTTCAAGATTGTCCACGTGGAATATGTGCGCCGCCTGAATTATATGGATCTGCCCACGGCCCACCGCTGGGGCATGCGCTATGTCATACGTTTAACATTCTAAACACTGATCATCATCATGAACGAGAATATTTCTCAGACACTGAAATCCTCAGAAACCGACGACTGGTTGGACCTGCATATCATTCGTCCGATGTGTTTTTACTTCGTCAAGTTCTTTGCTTGGCTGGGCATCACACCCAATGCCGTTACCATCCTCTCGATGTTTGTAGGCGCTGGCAGCAGTTTCTTTTTTGTCAGCGGATGTTTTTATTATGAGGGCACGAAAGGACTCATCTACAACCTCATCGCCATCGCGCTGCTAATGGTTGCTGACTTGCTCGACTGCACAGACGGTCAGTTGGCACGCTATACAGGCCAGAAGAGCCGCCTGGGCCGTATCCTCGATGGTGTGGCAGGCTATACATGGTTCCTTCCCATCTATCATGTGCTCGTCTACCGTTTCTACCTGTACCATAGCATCGAGTTCGGCTGGCTTGGCATTGAAGATACCCATCAGAATGCCATCATTGCCACCCTCATTGTCTACGCTTTAGGCTGGATATCCGGTCTTCTGGGCATGGGTGCACAAACCCGTATTGCCGATTACTATTACCAGATACACCTCTTCTTCCTGAAAGGTGAGAAAGGGAGTGAGCTTGACGACAGCCAGCGTCAGAAGGAAATCTACGAGCAGATGCCTGCTGACAGCAGTTGGATAGAACGTGCGTTCCAGAAGTCATATATCGACTATACCCGACAGCAGGAGAAGTCCACCCCGCAGTTCCAGCGTCTCATGGCGCTGCTGCGACAGAAATACGGCAGTGCCGGTAATATGCCGGCAGAGGTACGCAAAGAACTCCATAGCAACTCGTTGCCACTGATGAAATGGAACGGTCTGCTCACCTTCAACTTCCGTTCTGCCTGGTTCTTCCTCTTCTGCCTGCTCGATGTACCCGTTTTGAACTTCCTTTTCGAGATCATCGTCATGAGCCTGTTGGCTTATTATATCAAGTACCGTCACGAGGCCTTCTGCAAACGTATTGCAGACAAGTTATAACGAAGGAGAGTCAGGATGAAGTGGACCAAGCAACGACTCAACAATCTGTTCTTCCTACTCGGCATCGCCGCCGTCGTAGTGATGTTGCTGACGTTCGACGTCAGCTTCATTGAGCTATGGCAGCACCTCTGTCATGCCGGCTATTGGCTGATACCGATTGTGGGCATCTGGATTGTGGTCTACGGTCTGAACGCCTTCGCATGGAAAGCCATCATCGAGGGTAACATCGGTGGTAAGGCACCTGTCAGTTTCTGGCGCATCTACCGCCTGACCATCACTGGCTATGCCCTGAACTACGCCACTCCCGTTGGCGGACTGGGTGGCGAACCTTATCGTATCATGGAGCTCTCGAAGGATATCGACAAGCAACATGCCACGTCGAGTGTCATCCTCTATGCCATGATGCATTTCTTCGCCCACTTCTGGTTCTGGTTTCTCAGCATCTTCATCTATTTAGGACTGGTACTGATTGGCGATCTGCCCATCAGCACGGCCATCGGCATCACCCTCGGTATTATCGTGGTGTTCTGTCTGATAGCTTTCTATCTGTTCTCAAAGGGTTATAAGAACGGACTTGTAAAATATGTGTTAGGCGTTGTCAGCCATATCCCTGGTCTGAAGCGGTGGACACTGAAGTTCTGGGCGCGCCATTCTGAAGCCATCCAGAACATAGACCAGCAGATTGCAGCCCTCTACGCCCAGGATACGAAGGCGTTCTACAAGAGTCTGCTGCTCGAATATTTCTCTCGCGTGGTGCAGAGTTCAGAGGTGATGTTCATGCTACTGCTCTTCGGCATCGATTGCGGAGGCGGTTTCAGCGGTCTCACCATCACTTTCCTCCACAGCATCCTGATTGTATCGTTCACAACTCTCTTTGCCAACCTCATCGGCTTCCTGCCCATGCAGTTGGGTGTTCAGGAGGGTGGATTCGTACTCTCCATAGCAGCCCTGGGCCTTTCTGCCGCACTGGGCATCTTTGTGAGTATCATCTGCCGTGTACGAGAGATTATCTGGATTGTCATTGGCATCGGACTGATGAAGCTCAAATAGCTTTGTAATAACGAAATAACGTGATAACGAAATAAAAAAGATATAGCATTATGAATTTTCTCGACAGAAATGAATTTAACTTTGAGCCCAGCCAGAAAGTGGTAGAGGCCATCAGGAGTTTTGACCCGAAGACCCTGTGTTTTTATACCCGCATCTACGATGAGGGCAAGAAAAGTGTTATCTCCGTACGCCTGAGTGAAATCTACGGCGTGCCGGAGGAGCAGGTGCTGCTTACCTATGGCGGCGAAGACATGCTGAAGAACGCCATCCACTATTTCCTTATGCTCGACGACAACAAACGCATCCTCATTCCTGAGTTCTCGTGGTGGTATTACAACCGTGTAGCCAGCGAGTGCGGCGGCAGCTTCGAGATGTATCCCCTGCATGAAAAAGAGGATACGTTTGCCTATGATATCGACGAGGTGATTGAATACACCAACCGTGTGCATCCCCGTATGCTGCTGCTGGCATCACCTAACAACCCCACTGGTAATGGACTGACTCCTGAGGAGATTGGCAACATCATGGAGCATATCCCTTCAGACACGATGGTACTCATCGACGAGGCCTACGCCAGCTTCATCTCCAGCGACACAGACTATATCGCTCCGCTGGTGAATAAGTACAACAATCTTATCATCTCACGTACACTCTCCAAGTTCTACGGCCTTCCCGGTCTCCGCTGCGGTTTCGGCTTCATTGGAAAAGGCCATGATCAGTTCTTAAGCTATGTGAACAAATACTTAGGCTACAACCGTTTCTCTGAGGCTGTTGCTCTGGCAGCCCTCGACAGCGATGAACACTATCGCCACGTGGCCGACGATATGGAATGGGGTCGCCAGCTCTACAAGAAGGAACTCGGTGCCCTGCCTGGCTTCAAGGTCTATAAGTCTGTAGCCAATTTCATCCTCATCAAGTATCCTCTTGAAATCAAGGACGCGCTGATGCAGGCCCTGAAGATTCAGGACTACAAGATCAAGTTCATGTCCGACAAGGGCTTGGAGTCCTGCCTCCGCATCACCCTCGGCCGTAAGGAACAGACGCAAACTGTCGTCGACACCATCCTGAAGGTGTATTCAGAGGTAAGAGGTGAGAAGTAAAAGGTAAGAAATATGATCGGAGTGATTCTTGCTGCGGGCATGGCCAAGCGCCTCCGCCCGCTCACAGATACGAAACCCAAGTGCCTACTGAAAGTCGGTGAGCGCACGCTCTTGGAGCGTACGGTCGCTGCGATGGCTGCCGCCGGCATCAGCGAGTTCGTCGTCGTCACTGGCTATCGTGCGGAGATGATCAAGGATTTCCTAGATAATCAGGATGGTCTGGAGTCTCAAGGTAAACCCAGGTTCACCTATCTCCACAACGCTGATTTCGAGCACAATAATAACATCTACTCCCTTTGGATGGCGGGCGAGATCGTCCGCGGCCGGGAGTTCCTGCTCATGGACAGCGATATCCTCTGCGACCCAGCTGCCGTGCTGCGTATCGCCAGCGAGAAAGAAGCAGCTCTCGCCGTCAATCGTCATGAATTAGGTGAGGAAGAAATGAAGGTGGTGGTCGATACCCAGATGCGCATTACGGAGATCAGCAAGACCTGTCGCCCTGAGGATGCCATGGGCGAATCAGTGGGTATCGAAAAGATGACGGCTGCCTATAGCGAAGCCCTCTTCCGTGAACTGGACCAGATGATTCTCAACGAAGGCCTCATCGATATCTTCTACGAACGTGCCTTCGAACGCCTCATCCCCCAAGGTCACACCTTCCGCGTGATTGACACTACTAATTATTTCTCCTACGAGTTAGATACTCCTGAGGACTTCCATCGTGCCCAGGAGCTCATGCCCGCAGAACTCTTGTAAAACGTCAAAATAAATCCTACTATTTCGGAAGAATCTCAAGGAGTTCTTTCATACCCTCTGATGCACCCTTCTGGATCTGCTTCACGCGTGAACCTGCGCTGACAGGATTAGGATCGATGAGATAGACGGGCACATCAGGCCGTGCATAGTGCAGCAGTCCTGCGGCGGGATAGACCACCAGCGAGGTACCGATGATAATCAGGATATCGGCCTCCTGCACCTCCTCAGCAGCGATAGTGATATTAGGCACAGCCTCGCCGAAGAACACGATATAAGGACGCAACAACGAACCGTCGCCAGCCTTCGTACCAGGTTCTATCTCACAATTGTCGGGTGTCAGCTGTTGGATATAACGCGGATCATCGACATCACGGCTGGAGCACACCTTCATCAGTTCACCATGCAGGTGGATGACCTTCGTAGAACCTGCCATCTCGTGGAGATTATCCACATTCTGGGTCACTACGGTAACATCATAATCCTTCTCCAGCTGTGCCACGAGCTTATGGCCCTCGTTGGGCTGCACGCCCCAGCATTTCTTTCGGAGCATGTTATAGAAATTGGTCACTAACGTGGGGTCAGCTAACCAACCTTCGTGGGTAGCGACTTTCTGTACTGGATAATTCTCCCACAAACCATCGGCATCGCGGAAAGTCTTCAGTCCGCTCTCCACCGACATACCGGCACCGGTCAATACAACGATCTTTTTCATAATTCCAAATTATTAATTTCGAATTCCTAATCAATTCCGCTGCAAATATACAGAAAAAATGAGAGTTAAGAGTTAAGAATTAAGAAAAAATGTAGTGCGGTAGCAAATTTTTCACTTTTCACTCTTTGCTTTTCACTTTTTTATTGTACCTTTGCAGCCGATTTTCGAAAGTTATACATTATTATTATAGAGAAAGAATGGATAAATTAAGTTATGCCTTGGGACTGGGCATCGGTCAGCAATTGTCACAGATGGGTGCCAGCGATATCAGTGCCGAGGATTTTGCACAGGCCATCAAGGATGTGCTGCAAGGCAACGAGCTGAAGGTGTCTCATCGCGAGGCCCAGACCATCGTACAGGACTATTTCCAGAAGCAGGAGCAGAAGCTTCAGGCACAGCGTGCAGAAGCCGGTAAGGCACATAAGGAAGCAGGCGAGAAGTATCTGGCCGAGAACGCAAAGAAAGAGGGTGTGATCACCCTGCCCAGCGGTCTTCAGTATCAGGTGCTGAAAGAGGGCAACGGTAAGAAGCCCACAGCCAAGGATACCGTACAGTGCCACTATGAAGGTTTTCTCATCGACGGTACCGTGTTCGACAGCAGCATCCAGCGTGGTGAACCCGCCACCTTCCCCTTGCAGCAGGTAATTGCAGGTTGGACAGAAGGTCTGCAACTGATGCAGGAGGGTGCCAAGTACCGCTTCTTCATTCCCTATCGCCTGGGTTATGGTGAGGGTGGTGCCGGCAATTCGATTCCTCCGTTTGCAGCCCTCATCTTCGATGTCGAATTAATACAAGTAGTTTAAATATAAAAATCAAGGAAAAATGAAAAAGTTAATGTTTGTAGCCGCAATGGCTATTTCTGCAGCAATTTTCACTGGCTGCGGTAACTCAACTCCGAAGGCCAACCTGAAGAGTGATGTTGACACACTGAGCTATGTTTTCGGTATGGCTCGTACACAGGGTCTGAAGGAATATCTTTCTCAGACAGGTGTTGACACAACCTATATGGCCGACTTCATCAAAGGTCTGAACGAGGGTGCTAACTCTGGCGACGACAAGAAGAAGGCTGCCTACTATTCCGGTATCCAGATTGGTCAGCAGATCGCTAACCAGTGGGTAAGCGGTATGAACCACGAGCTTTTCGGTGAGGACTCTACCAAGACTATCTCTCTGAAGAACCTGATGGCCGGTTTCGTCAGCGGTATCAAGGGTGATGGTCTCATGACTGTTGACTCTGCACAGGTTGTGGCTCAGGCCATGATGTCGTCCATTAAGGCCAAGGAGCTGGAGAAGACCTTCGGTTCTAACAAGGAGGCCGGTGAGAAATTCCTTGCTGCCAATGCCAAGAAGGACGGTGTGAAGACTCTGCCCAGCGGTGTGCAGTACAAGGTTATCAAGGAAGGTAATGGCCCAATCCCCGCTGACACTTCACTGGTGAAGGTTCACTATGAGGGTAAGACCGTTGAAGGTAAGGTGTTTGACAGCAGCTACGAGCGCGGCGAGCCCATCAACCTGCGTTGTAACCAGACCATCAAGGGTTGGACCGACGCTATGGTTCACATGCCCGCAGGTTCTGTCTGGGAGGTTTACATTCCTCAGGATCTCGCTTATGGCGAGCGCGAGCAGGGCGACATCAAGCCTTTCTCTGCACTGATCTTCAAGATTGAGTTGCTCGAGGTTAATCCTAAGAAGTAATGAAAAAGACCATTCTATTGGCACTCGCCCTCGTGGCGAGTGCCTCTTTGTTTACAGCCACTGCCCAGAAGAAGAAGGTAGCGACGAAGAAGGGTGCCGTAAAGGAAGAGCCCGTAAAGCTCTCCAATGGCAGCGACTCACTGAGCTATGCCGCTGGTATGAGCATCACTAACGGTCTGATTCCCTTCCTCGTTCAGCAGCAGGGGGTCGACACAACCTACATGGCTGATTTCGTGAAAGGTTTCCAGATGGTAGCCAATGGTGGCAGCGATCCCAAGATGAAGGCCTACGCCGCCGGTATGGACATTGCCAAACAGGTGAAGGAGCGTATGATGCCTGATCTCACCAAGGACTTTCAGGACACCCCCGACTCCATCGTGACCAAGCTGTTCTACAAAGGCTTCAGCGATGCCTTGCTGAAAGACTCCAGTGTTTTTAAGCAGGAGGGTGCCGAGGCATATTTCAGAGACAAGCAGATTGCCAATAAGGCCGCCAAGGACGAGAAACTCTATGGTGCCAACCGCGATGCCGGTCGTCAGTTCCTCGCTGAGAATGCCAAGAAGGAGGGTGTAGTCACCCTGCCCAGCGGCCTGCAGTACAAGGTGCTCGTTAAAGGCGACGGTCCTATACCCACCCTCGACGACAAGGTACAGGTGAACTATGAGGGTCGTCTCGTTGACGGTACGATGTTCGATGCTTCTGCCAAGCACGGCGACAAGCCGATGGAGTTCAAGCCCAGCCAGGTCATCAAGGGCTGGCAAGAGGCACTCACCATGATGCCTGTGGGCTCTACCTGGCAGCTCTTCATTCCCTTCGAGCTGGCATATGGTGATCGCGACTCTGGCCAGATCAAACCTTTCAGTGCATTGGTCTTCGATGTTCAATTAGTGGGCATCGTTAAATAAAAACATCAAGTGTGTCACAAAAGTGGCACACTTTTTTTACTTTTTCTCCAAAAAAGTTGCATTATTCAATTAAATTGTTTACTTTTGCTGACAAATTGTAAACAATCGCATCGAGTTATGGAGAAAATTGACAATCTGGACAGGAAGATCCTGAGCATTCTCTCAAAGAATGCACGTATCCCATTCAAGGATGTAGCCGCTGAGTGTAATGTGTCACGCGCCGCCATCCACCAACGTGTACAACACCTTATCGAAGCCGACGTCATCACTGGCAGCGGTTTCGATGTGAACCCCAAGAGTCTGGGCTACAGTACCTGCACCTACGTGGGCATCACCCTTGAAAAAGGCAGCATGTACAAGAATGTGGTGGAGCGTCTGCAGCACATCCCCGAAGTGGTGGAGTGCCATTTCACCACCGGTCCCTACACCATGATGGCGAAACTCTACGCCCGTGACAACGAACAGCTCATGGAACTCCTCAACGGCCAGTTGCAGAGCATCCCTGGCGTGGTGGCCACAGAAACCCTCATTTCCCTTGAACAGAGCATCAAGCGGGAGATTCCCGTGACCATCTAAAGGCAACACCCGTTATGACAGACAGATTCGACCTGCAGGCTCATCTTCGCAACATCTATGCCAAATATCCGGCCGCACAGCGACAGCCCATCATCGGCATCACCGGCAACTACGAAGACCTGACCTGCAAACTGGGCCAGGGCTATTACAAGTCGGTGGTGGCAGCAGGAGGTGTGCCCATCGTCATCCCGCCCGTGGCAGATACCAACACCCTCGTCAACACCCTCGACCATATCGATGCCCTCATCCTTAGCGGCGGCGGCGACTTCAACCCCCTCTATGGTGGCGAGGAGCCCTCCAACCGTCTGCATGACATCAATTCCGAGCGCGACCTGCCCGAGCTGATGCTCACACAAATGGCCTACAACCGGCAGATGCCCATCCTCGGCATCTGTCGCGGCATCCAGACATTGGCGATGGCCCTCGGTGGGCGTGTGTGGCAGGACATCAATGAGAAGACCGTCACCAAGCACTCGCAGCAGGCTGCACGTAACGAGGTGACCCACTCAGTGAACATAGAGGAAGACTCACTCCTCCACCAGATGTACCAGGAAGACAAGATGTATGTCAACAGCTTCCACCATCAGGCCGTTCGCGAGCCGGGACCCAAGTTCCGCGTCACCGCCAAGTCACCTGACAACATCATCGAGGCTATGGAGAGCAATGAGTTCAAACCCATCGTCGGCGTGCAGTGGCATCCGGAGTGCCTCGAAGAGGGCATGCCCCTGTTCCACTGGCTCATCAAAGAGGCACTGGCCTATCATCATGCCCACGAGGTGCACAACCGCGTGCTCACCCTCGACACCCACTGCGACACCCCCATGTTCTTCCCGCAGGGTATCCACTTTGATCAGCGCGATTCCAAAATCCTCGTCGATCTGCACAAGATGACAGAAGGCCGTCAGGATGCCACCATCATGGTGGCCTATCTGCCCCAACCCAAGATTGGCGAGACCTTTTCATCACTCGTCGACTTCGATGTTGCCGGGCCAACCGAATATGCCGACCTTATCTTCGACAAGATCGAGGAGATTGTCAGCCAGAACAAGACCTACCTGAGCATTGCCCGCACGCCTGGCGACCTCTACGAGGACAAGCGCAACCGCCGCAAGTCCATCATGCTTGGTATCGAGAACGGTCTGGCCCTCAACGGCCAGTTGCAAAACCTGCAGCATTTTGCCCAGCGCGGCATTGTCTATATGACGCTCTGCCATAATGGTGACAACGATCTTTGTGACTCTGCCCGAGGCTGTAACACCCACGGCGGTGTGAGCCGTTTCGGTGAACAAGTCATACGCGAGATGAACCGTCTGGGCATTATGGTCGACCTGAGCCATGCCTCAGAGAAAAGTTTCTATGATGCCCTCGACATCAGCAGTACACCCATTGTGTGCAGCCACTCCAGTTGTAAGGCCCTCTGCGACCATCCCCGCAACCTCTCAGATGACCAGATGCGCGCCCTCGCCTCCAAAGGCGGTGTGGCACAGACTACGCTCTACCCGGGCTTCCTGAAGAAGGAGGGAGAGGCTTCTATCATGGACGCCATCGCCCATCTGGAGCACGCCATTAAGATCATGGGCATCGACCATGTAGGCCTAGGCACTGACTTCGATGGCGACGGTGGTGTCATCGGTCTTGCCGACTCCAGCGAGCTCATCAACTTCACCCGCCAGCTCCTCGCCCGCCGCTACAGCGAGCGTGACATCCAGAAGATATGGGGCGGCAACTTCCTCCGCGTGATGTCAGTTGTTCAGAAAGTGAATAGTTAATAGTTAATTGTGAATAGTCAAAATGAAAAATAATAATAGGTTTTTAAGAAAAGGTATATTTGGGATGGTGATGGTACTATTCACTATTCACTGTTCACTGTTCACTGTCTCCTGCGGCTTGCGCAAGCAGACCACTGCCGACACAGAGACACAATCCGCCATCGGTCCCGCCTTCAATGCCGACAGCGCCTTCCTCTTCTGTCAGCAGCAGTGCGACTTCGGTCCCCGCACTATGAACAGTCAGGCCCACGACCTTTGTGAGCAGTGGATCATCAATAAATTCAAGGGCTACGGTATGACCGTCATTCCCCAGAAGTGCGAGTTGAAAGGCTACGACGGAACTACCCTCCATAGCACGAATATCATCGCCAGCTACCGTCCTGAACTCACCGACCGCATCCTGCTCTGTGCCCACTGGGACTGTCGTCCCTGGGCTGATAACGACCCCGACGAGGCCAACTGGCACAAGCCCGTCCTCGCTGCAAATGATGCCGCCTCGGGAGTCGCCGTCATGCTCGAAATCGCAAGACTAATAAGTGAAGAACTAAGAACTAAGAGTTCTTGGACGAGCCAAGCGGCAAAGCCGAGCGATGATTACACCGAAACCACTGATACTTCTCAGCAGAGTAATCATAACTCTTCACTCTTAACTCTTAACTCTTCATTCGGAATCGACTTCATCTGCTTCGATGCCGAAGACTATGGCTTCCCTCAATGGGAGACTACCGACGACCCTGGCAACACCTGGGCTCTCGGTGCCCAATACTGGGCCGCTAACCCTCACGTCTCTGGCTATAAGGCCCGCTACGGCATTCTGCTCGACATGGTAGGCGGACAAGGGGCGCAGTTCTATCAGGAAATCATGTCGAAGCATTACGCCAAACATATTGTCGACAAGGTCTGGCAAGCCGCCTCTATAGTAGGCTATGGCAGCAGCTTCCCCATGACAGAGGGCGGTCAGATCACCGACGACCACATCCCTGTGAATACCGTAGCCAATATTCCCTGCATCGACATCATCCCTTATTACCCCAACTGCGAACAGAGTACATTCGGTCCCACCTGGCACACCCTCAACGACGATATGGCCCACCTCGACAAGAATACTCTCCTCGCCGTAGGCCAGACCATCATTCAGGTTCTGTTCTCAGAGAAATAATCGGCATTTCACAAGACCATCTTCGTCTTGGTTTTAACAAACGCTGGATACTCCGTCACCACTCCTAACCGCCTGAAAGACAGTAGAATGATGGCGGAGGATTTTCTACATTCCTCGCGGAATTATCATATCCTATTGTTTTTTCTTCCGCCTCAACGGTTGCGAGGCGAGGGCTCAGCGCCTCTGAAGTCCCTTCTCGCTAATCTGCCACTTAAGCTCCAGTAATCTGCCACTTAAGTCGCAGATTCTCGCGACTTAAGTTCTAGCATTCTGGAACTAAAGTGCTAGATTCGTGAGGTATTGCCTCACGACAGCCGAAGTCCCGCCTCGTGATGGTTCAGCTACACCCTCAATCGTAGCAGAAGCTTCCCTATCAAAAAATCCTTGGCAATGCAACAATCATCGGCAATGCCAAATTCCTCCGCCATCATCTTTCTTTAAGTCAAGAGATTAAACCACATGGCGGAGAATTCTGCCAATATCTATGAAAGCAGTAAAATGTCGTGCGAGAGCGCACAAAAGCGTGCGAATACGCACAAAATAGCGGTGTAGGAAGAGATAGAGGCAATTTTGTTGGGGAATGTGGGAGATGTATGGAGAATTTTCCTTATCTTTGCCATCGAAAAGGTAAAAACAGAATGAATGATGGAAGATAAGAAGAAGGGCAAGGTGCTCATCATTGACGATAACGAGGATATACTCTTTGCGCTGAACCTACTGCTGAAACCGCTATTGGACGACATACGGGTAACGACAAAGCCGGAGCAGATAGATAAGTTCTACGATTTGTTGCAGCCGGACGTGGTGCTGTTGGACATGAACTTCAGGCGCGACGCGATCAGCGGCGAAGAGGGCTTCGAGTGGTTAGAGCACATTCTTCACAAAGATGCACAGGCAGTGGTCATCCTGATGACTGCCTATTCCGATGCCGACAAGGCGGTGCGTGCGTTGAAGAACGGTGCCACTGACTTTATCACCAAGCCGTGGGATAACTCGAAACTGTTGGCAACGCTCTTTGCAGGCATCGAACTGAGTCATGAGCGGCATAAAAACCGATTGTTGGAGCAACGGATGGAGGTGGCGGCATCGCCTTTCGGAGCCACGGCGGCACCGGCTATTATCGGCGAGAGTCCGGTGATGCGACGGGTGTTGCAAACGGTGGCACAGGTGGCGCCGACAGATGCCAACGTGCTCATCCTCGGCGAGAACGGCACAGGCAAGGACGTCATCGCACGGCAGTTGTGCGCACAGTCGGGGCGAAACGGAAAGCCCTTTGTCAGCATCGACCTCGGCAGCGTACCGGAACCGTTGTTCGAGAGCGAGCTGTTCGGCTACGAGAAGGGGGCATTTACGGATGCCCGCAAGGCGAAGGCTGGGCGGATGGAGACGGCCTCGGGCGGCACGCTGTTCCTCGACGAGATAGGCAACCTGCCGTTGCCCTTGCAGGCGAAACTTTTAGCTGCGCTGGAGCGCCGCGAGATTTCACGCCTCGGCAGCACGACGACGACGCCCATCGACGTGCGCCTGCTCTGCGCCACGAACGCCGACATCCACACAGAGGTCAGCGAGGGACGCTTCCGCGAGGATTTGTTCTACCGCATCAACACTATCGAGATCACCATCCCGCCGCTGCGTGAGCGCGGCGAGGACATCATCCTGCTGGCCGAGCACTTCGTCAAGACCTACGCTCATAAATATAATAAGATGGTAACGACGCTCAACCGCGACGCTCGTCAGCGACTGCTGCGCCACACGTGGCCGGGCAATGTACGCGAACTGATGCATGCCGTGGAGCGTGCCGTACTGTTGGCGAAGGGCCCGACGCTCTGTGCGCAGGACTTCGTGCTGAAGGAGAGCGCGCGCCGGACGGCACAGACGCAAACGCTGAACCTGGAACGGTTGGAACAGGAGGCCATCGAGCGCGCCATGAGCATCGCCGGCGGCAACGTCACCCGCGCCGCGGAACTCCTCGGCATCACACGTTTCGCTCTCTATAGAAAACTCAACAAATGAAGACGTATCTGTTGTATATCGTGGGCCTCGTGGCGCTGATGGTTTGTCTGGCGGCAAGCATCGGGGCGGGGCTGGTATGGCCGAGCATCGCGCTGGGCATCACGCTGCTGTGGCTGTGTGCGTCGCTGTACGGGCGCATCGGCCGGATACTCTATGCCTACCGCGAGACGGAAAAGGAGAACGAGCGGCTACACACACGACTTGGCGAGGCCGAACGGCAGTTGCAGTACCTACGACAGTTGACGGAGAACGTGGATACGGCGCTCTTTGTATGCGACACCGACGGGCGCATCGACTGGATGAACCATGCGGCACAAGGGCTGGTCTCCGGCCAATCGCTCCCCGCCAGCATCCTCCAAGCCATCGCCGACCATGCCGAGGTAGTGGACAGTTGCGCCCTCTCCACCGTGCTTTTGCGCATTGACGGGCGGCGGCGGCTTGTGGTGGCGTTGAAGGATGTCTCGGCGCTGATGCAGCGACAGGAGATGGAGGCGTGGCAGCAACTCATCCGCGTGCTGACGCATGAGATCATGAACTCCCTCACGCCCATCATCTCCATCAGCGAGACCTTAACCAATGAAAACGAAGCCTTCGCCGTCATCAACCGCCGTTGCCATGTGCTCCTCGATTTCGTAGAAAGCTACCGCCAACTGACGCGCATCAAAACTCCCGAACGGACAACCTTCCCCGTCAGCGAACTCTTTGAGCATATCACAGGACTCTATCCACAAGTACAGACCCAAGGCGAGGGACTGTTGACGGCTGACCGTTCTCAATTAGAACAAGTAATTATAAACCTAATCCGTAACGCCTACGAGAGTGGTGCCACAGAGGTAGAAATCATAATTAATAACGATAATGAAATCCGCGTAAAGGACAACGGCAGCGGCATGTCGATCGATGTTCTCGGCCATGCTTTCATCCCTTTCTTCACTACCAAGCCAACGGGTACCGGCATCGGTCTCAGTCTCTGCCGCCAGATTATCCTAAAACATGGCGGCACCATCACTGTCGATAGTCAGGAAGGCGAAGGCACCACCTTCACCATCAAGTTGTAACACCGTGCTTTTCCGCACACATTTGAGCATATTCGCACACAAGCACAACAATGTGCTATTTGTATCTTGTTGAATACCAGACACTTCTCGTTTTGGCACGGTTGTTGATATATATAAAAGTGTAAACATGAACATCAAATTATCAATGAAACAAGCATTTCGCATTATCTCTCGTATGAAGGGCTACACGGCATTGTCGCTGTTGGGTCTCATTATTTCTCTCAGCGGCACAGTTATCATCAGCCGCTATCTCTATCAGGAGTGGACTATCGACCACTTTATGCCTGCGGTCAACCGCACCTTCATCTGCTGCGTCCAGTATGTAGGGGAAAGTGAATGGATGCCGATGGAGACCTCCGACCCTAACCATCAGGATTGCTTCGTCTCGCCCGTCAAGAACCAGAGCGACGTGGAGTGCTGGACGGATGTGCATTTTCGCTCTATGTATGCCGTCACGCCAGATAAGGGTGAGACCTTCTATCCGCTTGCCGTCAGCGTAGACTCCACCTTCACGCAAGTTTTTCCGTATGAAGCAGTGGAAGGAACAGTCGTGCTGCGGGCCAAAGGCCAGTGTATCGTGAGCGAGAAACTGGCAGTGCGGCTCTTCCCTGGCGAGAGTGCCGTGGGCAAGACCATCACCGTGGGCGAAGAAAACGACGTGAATACTATTGTGGGCGTGTTCCGTCAACCCAGAACCAAGTCAAGTTTCCGCTTCGACATTGCCGACTTCGCCGATGAGGACTTCTATGCCCCTCAAAACAGCTGTTGTGTAGGAATCGTTCGTTTGCGGGAGGGTGCTGACGTACGTGACTACAACCAACGGCAGCCCGAGCAGCGGTTAACCATGTTCAGCGACAAGCCCGTGCGCTATGGTCTACTGCCTTATACGCAGGAGTTGCATCAACTAATGGATAGACCTTATTATGGTGATTACCCTTGTCTTATTTCCGTTGCTTCCGCTACTCATCTGTGGATGCTGCTGTTTGTGGCCGTACTGCTGCTGTTCGTGGGCCTGTTCAACTTCGTGAACCTCTTTGCCGTGATGCGTTCCCACCGTTGGCATGAACTGCACGTGCGCCGTCTCTTCGGCGCCTCGCGCTGGAATATCTTCTGCCAACTCTACACCGAGACGTTCTTGCTCGCCGTGCTCACGATGATTGGCGTGTGGACGGTGGTTGAACTGGCTGAACCCCTGCTTGCCACCTATTATAATATAGAGGTGTTGCCGCAATGGAAATTTGACATGGGGCTGACCGTTGCCATTGTCTTTGTGTTACCTTTGCTTTCCGCCATCATCCCCCGTCGCTCCATTCTCCCTTCCCTTCGGGAGGGGTTGGGGGTAGGCTTTCAGTTCTTCATATCTCTTGCGCTGCTCAACGTCAGCATCTATTTCATGCGCCAGCTGAATGTGATGATGAACACCGACCCGGGCTTCCGCACCAAAGGGCTGCTCCATGCCGTCATCTATCCACCGTCCAACCGAGGGTCGTGGTCGATGGAGGAATTCAATGCCATGATAGAGAAGAAAGGCAGCCAAACGGAAGTGGTGAGGCAGCGGTTGAAAGCCTGCCCCTACCTTAAGGACATCGACGCGGATGAGAATTTCATCAACAGCAGCTTCCCCATCAAACTCGCCGACGGCAGCAGCGTTGACGTTCTGTACATCACGGGTGGGGCGGCACGGATGTACGACCTGCAGCTGATAGAGGGCGTGTTGCCCGACGACAGTTTGTCGATGCAGGACTATGCCTGCGTGGCCAATGAGGCGGCCATCAAGGCATTGGGCATCAAGAACCGCAAGACCGACTTGGTGCAGTTTGCCGACCGCATTTTCTTGACTGCTGCCCACGAGAAAGATAATCCGCCCTACCGCATCGTAGGCGTGGTACGCGACTTCAACATTGGCCGACAATCGGAACCCATACGTCCCCTGCTTTTGATGTTCTCTACTTGGCAGAAAGAATATCTGTTTGATGCCCGCCAGATGGAGGGGCGCAACTACCTGCTCGACGTGGCCGAAGGACACGAGGAAGACATCATCCGCGAGCTGAAGGACATCGAGAAGGAACTTTTCGGCACCACAGAACTGAAGTACCAATGGGTAGAAGACCAGCGTCAAGAGCTCTACAAGGAGGACCAGCGCACGGCCCGTATCTTCGTCACCTTCTCGCTCTTGGCCATCGCCGTGACGTGCTTCGGTGTATTAGGCCTGATGATGTTCGACGTGCGCCGCCGCTTCCGCGAAATCGCACTGCGCAAGGTCAACGGTGCCACGTTCCGCGACATCGCCCTGCTGCTCTCGCGCCGCTACCTCATCATCTTCGGCATCGCTGCCGTCGCCTCGCTGCCCGTCAGCCTGCTCGTCATCCATCGGCTCATGGCTTCTTACACCATCCGCACATCCTTCGCGTGGTGGATTCCGCTACTGAGCATCGCCATCATCCTCGTGCTCTGTGCCCTGACGCTGTGGCAGCAGTTGTGGAAGGCGACAAGGATTAAGCCATACAAAGTACTCAAAGAAAACTAAGAAATATGATCAAGACAACCAATCTTCAGCGCGCCTTCACAACGGAAGAAGTGCGCACCATCGCCCTCAACGGCGTGAACATTGAAATCGGCGACGGCGAGTTCGTGGCCATCATGGGCCCCAGTGGCTGCGGCAAAACCACGCTGCTCAACATCCTCGGGCTCTTGGATGCCCCGACCAATGGCGAATACCTGTTGGACGGAGAGGATGTGAGCCATCTGAGCGAACCCCAGCGCGACCGACTGCGCAAGGGCCTCATCGGCTTCGTCTTCCAGAGTTTTAACCTGATTGACGACCTCAGTGTCGAAGAGAACATCGAACTGCCACTGCTTTATATGCGGATGCCCCGCTCCGAGCGCCGCCAGTGCGTCGAGGAAGCCATGCGCCGCATGGATATCAGCCATCGCGCCAAGCATTTCCCCCGCCAACTCTCCGGCGGTCAGCAGCAGCGTGTCGCCATTGCCCGCGCCGTCGTCGCCCGTCCGAAAATCATCCTCGCCGACGAGCCGACGGGAAACCTTGATTCGAAGAACGGCCGCGAGGTAATGGACCTCCTGAGCCAACTGCACGATGAGGGCGCCACCATCGTCATGGTCACCCACTCGCAACGCGACGCCTCCTATGCTCAGCGCATCATCAACCTATCCGACGGCCAGGTGGTGACAGAAGTGGAGATGTAAGTCTATGAGGGCACTGTTGCTGATAGGACTACTGGCCTCGGTAGTGGCTGCTTCGGCCTCGGACTCGCTGTGTCTGACGCTAGGTGACGCCATCGCACTGGCGCAGCGGCAGTCAAGCGATGCCTTGGTGGCGCGGCATACGTTAGAGGCAGCGGAGTGGAGCTACAGGAACTTCCGCGCCAACTATCTGCCGGCGGTGTCGCTGAGCAGTTCGCCCTCGCTGAACCGACAACTGAACAGCATCACGCAGCCCGACGGCACCAATATCTTCGTGCGGCAGAACCAGTTGAGTACCGATCTCTCACTGAGCATCTCACAGAACGTGACGCTGACGGGCGGCACGCTGTTCGTGCGTAGCGACATGCAGCGCCTGGACGAGTTCGAGCAGCGGACGCACGGCTATAGCAGCGTACCATTCTCCATCGGTTACCAGCAGAATCTTTTCGGACATAACAGTCTGCGGTGGGCTCGGCGCACGGAGCCCCTGCGCCACAGCATCGCCCGGAAACAGTATCGAGAGACGATGGAGTTGGTCGCCTCGCGCACAAGCAGCCTCTTCTTTATGCTGGCCGCTGCGCAGACGGACTTGGAGATAGCGCGGCAGAACTTCGCCGTCAGCGACACTTTACTCGCCTATGCCCGTCGCCGTTACGAGCGCGGCAGTATCACGGAGAACGAGATGCTGCAACTGGAAGTGGGCAAACTGACGGAGGAGACAAACCGCCTGAATGCCGAGGCGGAGGTGGAGAACGCCATGCAGACGTTGCGCTCCTACCTTGGCATCAAGGACGACATGCCGATAGCGGTGATTCCTGACACGTTGATCCACGATGACGCGGTGGATGCTGACGAAGCGTTGGCATTGGCATTGGCGAATAATCCCGACCCCGAGCAACTGCAACTGAATGTCGTGGAGAGCATGAGTGCGTTGTCATCGGCCAAAGCGAGTCGCGGACTGAAGGCCGACCTCTATATGCAGTTCGGTCTCTCACAGAAAGGTGAAACCCTGCAAGAGGCCTACACGCAGCCGCTCAACCAACAGTATGTGAGCATGACGCTATCGCTGCCCCTCTTGGACTGGGGGCGTGGCAAGGGACAGGTGCGCGTAGCAAAGTCACGGCTGGAACTGACACAGACGCAGAACGAACAGGCCATGCAGGACTTCCGGTTAAATGTACGGAAGATGGTGCGGCTGTACAACTTGCAGGGCTATCGTGTAAAGATTGCCTACCGGACCCGTGAGACAGCCTTGCGCCGCTATAAGGTGGCGCGGTGGCTCTACATGCAAGGTCGCACGTCACTGTTGGAGTTCAACAACAGCATCGGCGAAAAGGACAATGCCCAACGATTGTTTATCGCCACCCTTCAGACCTATTGGAGTCTGTATTATGGATTAAGAAGTCTGACTTTGAAGAATTGAAAGATTGAAGTAGTGGATATTAAGTTACCAAAGAAACCGTGGTATGCGAAGTACCGTATGTATATCATCGGCGGGATCATACTCGCCGGGCTGCTCGTCTATACCTTGGTTCTGCAACTCGGGCCGAAGACGCTGAAGGTGGAGATCGCCGACGAGCAGATAGCAGAGGTCACAGAGGGTGAGTTCCTGGAGTACATTGACGTGAATGGTGTGGTCAGTCCTGCTACGAGTATGCGGGTGAACGCTACGGAAGGCGGCACCGTGGAGCGTATCTGTTGCCACAACGGCGACCTGTTGCGGCGCGGCGACACCATCCTCGTGCTGTCGAACCCGAAAGTGCTGGAGGAGATGGCTGCCGAGCGACAGGGTTATGAACTGCAACAGATGCAGCACCGCCAGCAACTCATCGAGCGGCAGCAGAAAAGCATCACCCTGCGCAGTCAGGCGCTGCAGGCGGACTTCGAACTGAAAAAGATCAGCAAGGACTTTGAGTTGGCTGAGGAAGAGGCGCGGATGGGTGTCAAGAGCAAGGCGCAACTCGAGGTGGCCCGCGACGAATACGAGTATAACCGCAGTCGCACGCTGCTGAACATCGAGAGTCTGCATCAGGACTCCGTGCTGAACGTCATCGGGCGTCAACTCATCCAGCAACAGATGGCGGTAGAGGCCCGGAAATTAGAGAACAGCAACCGCCGCCGTGACGCCCTCGTCGTTTTGGCTCCTACCGACGGACAGATTGCCAATCTCAACGCCACTATCGGTGCACAGATATCAGCAGGCGAGCAGGTAGCCGAGATCGGAGTCTTGACCGACTACAAGATCACGGCCCGCCTCAACGAATACTACATCGACCGTGTGCAGACCGGTTTGCCTGCCACCGCCATACTCAAAGGGCATCGCTATGCCTTTGAAGTCAGCCGCACCACGCCGCAGGTGCAGGAGCATAGTTTTGCGGTGGAGTTGAAGGGAGAGTCTGCAGACCTGCGCTCTGGCCAGACTCTGCGTCTGCAAATCGAACTTGGCAAGCCCGAGTGCCGTCTTATCATTCCCCGAGGCAGTTTCTACGCCCAGACGAGTGGCCAGTGGGTGATGCTGGTGGATGAATCGGGCCACCGTGCCCGTCGTGTCCCCATCAGATTAGGCCGCCAAAACACAGAGCACTATGAAGTACTCAGTGGTCTCCGCCCCGGCGACCGCATCCTCACGAGCGGCTACGAAGCCTTCAGTGATGCGGAAGTGGTAAAGTGGTGAGTTATTAAAGGATGGCCCCGCTGTAGAGTAAGATCAGTCGTGTAATATCATTGCCGTCTGAGGGGCGACAATGGCGCGACGGCCGAAGAGCTTATTGGTAGAAGCCTCGTTGATCTCACCGTTCTGACAAACGATGGTGTACATGGCCTTGGGGAGATTGACGGATGCCTGCTCGCGGTTGGGGTTGAGGATAACAATGATGTTACGCCAATTGTCGCGACCTGCATAATCCTTCAGACGGAAGGCCACCACACCCTTAGGAGCATCGAGGAACTCCAGATGCTTTCGCACCAGATGGGCATCGCCCAAACGGAAAGCTGGGTGATGCTTACGAAGAGCGATGAGATCCTGATAATACTTGAACACCTGCGGATAACGCTGCAGATTCTTCCAATCGAGCCGGTTGATGCTATCAGGCGACTCGAAAGAGTTGTGTACACCCTTCTTGCTACGGAGCAATTCCTCACCGGAAAGCATAAACGGCACACCCTGTGAGGTGAAGACGGCCGTCTGTGCCAACAGATCAAGACGGATAAGTTCTTCGTCGCTGATGCCAGGAATGCTGGCACGGAGACGGTCCACGAGACACATATCATCATGACAGCTGACGTAGGCCATCATCTGCGTGGGTTCTGTGGCCCAAGGCGTTTTGCTGTAATTGACCTTCGACATATCCACCTGCGGATGGGCGATGGCACCCACGATGCCGAACTTCAGGCTTTCGGTCTCGATGCCTTTGTCAAGCCAGGCAGATTTCTTATCATCGTCGAAAGGACCGCGCAGCGCATCGCGAATCTCATCGGAGAAGGCTGCGATACGGGGCATCTTCGATATATTCGCTTTCACGCCCAACTGTTCTGTAGGCAGGGCACACTGACCGGCACTCCAGCCCTCGCCATATATAAATATGGTGGGGTCGATGGCGTCGACAGCCTTGCGGATCTCGTTCATCGTCTCAATATCGTGGCAGCCCATCAGGTCGAAGCGGAAACCGTCGATATGGTATTCCTTGATCCAGTATTTCACCGATTCGATCATGAACTTTCGCATCATCGGTTTCTCAGAAGCAGTCTCGTTGCCACAACCAGAGCCATTGGAGTATTGTTTCGGAGTAATCGGAGTATTCGGAGTAATCCGATAATAATAATCCGGATATGTGCGCTGGAAGTTGGAGTGGTCGATGTCGTAGGTATGGTTGTAGACCACATCAAGGATCACGGCGATGCCGGCATTGTGGAGGGCTTGTACCATCTGCTTGAACTCGAGGATACGGCACGCGGGGTCATAGGGGTTGGTGGAGTAGCCGCCCTCGGGCACATTGTAGTTCACAGGGTCATAGCCCCAGTTGTATTGCGGGGTGTTGAGGCGCGTCTCATCCACAGAGCCGTAATCATAGCTTGGCAGGATATGCACGGCATTCACACCCAGGGCCTTCAGATGATCAATGGCCCAGGGTTCAGTGAGGGCAAGAAACTTACCCGGATGCCTGGCATCAGGACGCGCAATGGAGAAGTCGCGATGATGCATCTCATAGACCACAAGGTCGGCAGGCGACTTGATGACCATATGCGCATCGCAACACCAGTCTTCGGGGTCGGTCTTCACGAGGTTGACGATGGCACCCCGCTTACCGTTGACACCCACGGCCTTGGCAAACACGCCCGGGCACTCGCCCTTACCCATGTCGAAGGTATAGAAACGGCCCAGGAGATTGCCCTTGACCTCGGCCTTCCAGATATCCTTCTGCTCCGTGAGCTTCATCTTCACGGTCTTGATGGGTTTGCCGCCCTGACCGTCCTTATAGATACGCACCACGACGCGCTTGGCCGTAGCAGGGGCAAAGAGTTGGAACGTCGTAGCCTCGGGGCCACAGTCTATTTCGTTGAAATCAAACACCTGTGCTTGGGTTACCACTGTAGTCATTGCCAATAGAATAACAAATAAGATTCTTCTCATTTCCGATGATTATTTACGATTTTCGCTACAAAGATAAGGTTTTTTTTAGACAAAAGAACAAAAGAAACAAAAAAAATATGTTCTTATGTCATTATGTCTAAATTATTTTGTATCTTTGCGCTGTGCAAACGATAGAAAATGATGATGAAACGATTACTAACCGCTGTATTGTTACCGTTTACGATGGTCATGTGCGCCCAGCAGGTGGACTTGGTGTCGCGCTACAAGCAGATAGACGAGGCTATCGCCGAGTCGCCCCGCTATGTGGCCCAGCGCGAAGCCAAGATTACGGCAGCACGCCATGCCTATGAGCATGCCAGCGGACAGCAGAAATACGAAGAGGGCTACCGGCTCTTCGAACTCTATCGTCCTCTGGTGAGCGATTCTGCCATCTATTTCCTCCGCGAGTGCATCGCGCTGGCAGAGCAGCAGGGCAATCATGCCGCCAGCGTGCGCTGTCGCTCGCAGCTCGCCATCCGCTGCTCAAATATCGGCCTCTACGACGAGGCACTGAATATCCTCGACTCCATCCGCATAGGAAACGGTCTCGACAAGACGGTGATGGGCACCTATTACGAGGCCTACAATAATGTATATGGTGAACTGGCCTACTACACCCGTCTCGACAACATGCGCCAGCACTATCAGCAGAAGGAGCAATATTACAAGCAACTGATGTTTGAGAACCTGCCTGCCACCAGCGAATCATGTTTCCTGCGCAGGGAGCAGGCGGCACAGACCGAAGGAAAACTGAAGGAGGCAATGGACATCAACGACGAATGGATGAAAACGGTGGAGCCAGGCAGCCATCCCTACGCCCTGATGGCCCTCTACCGCTATATCGAATACAAACTGCAGGGCGACAGTACGCAGATGATGTACTGGCTGACGGAGTCGGTGCTGGCTGATATCCGCAATGCCGCTATGGATCAGGGTTCGATGTGGGAACTGGCCAATGAACTGATGCTTAGTGGTGATGTGGACCGAGCTTCGCGCTATATCAGCTATACCAGTGACTGCGCCAA
>JAEEGK010004782.1_pt1 | contig 32999 bp, 24 predicted proteins | sample 8958771 | NCBI WGS metagenome assembly JAEEGK01 (sample SAMN16246547, study PRJNA631951) | gut metagenome | biome: gut microbiome; feature: rumen; material: SC-attached | host: Bos | place: Iran: Karaj | collected 2018-10 | reverse complement strand
CGATGCAGCGCCAGGAGGAGCCGCGTTCGGCGTTGCAGAGCACCACCTTCTTGCCGGCTTCGGCGAAGTAGCGGAAGAGGCCGCTGCCCGTGATGCCGCCGCCCGCCACGAAGACGTCGCACTCGACCTTCTTGGTCGGGTGGCCGTTGACGTTCGTCACGAATGTTTCGGGTTTGTCGTTCGGGCAGAGTTCGCCGATGTTGAGCTGAGAGGAGAGCGGGCCGCGCGGGGTGGCGTCGCCCACGACTTCCACACCGTGGCCAGCCAACAGCAGCTTCACGCGCGGGATGCAGCGTTTGCCGCGGCACGGACCCATGCCGATGCGGGTGATGTGCTTCAGCTCGTCCACGGAGATGATCTTCTTGCCCTTCACGGCCTCCAGGATGGTCTCGATCTTCACGTCGTCGCAGTGGCAGACGAAGGCGGGATCCTCCTCCTTCTTGTCGAGTTTCTGCCAGTTCAGCGGCTCGGGGTAGTTCGCCTTCAGGATGAAACCGGTGACGCTCATCAATGCTTCACCGCTGACATCCAACGCTTTCACGCGGGCGACATGCGTCTTGTTCGCGCCCTTCGTGATCTTTTCGATGACACCTTCGCCGACCTTCTGGCCGTTGTCGTCCACCAAGAAAACTTCTGCGTTCTCCTCTGCGTCGTACTCAAACGGCAGGAAGAGCCAGTTTTTCGGGATGTTGTAGCCGAAGAGGGCCAGGCCGGGACAGTGGTTGACGCACTTCATACAGCCGATGCACTTGTCGTAGTCAATCTGCGGCACGTGGTTGGTGGCGATTTTGGTGATGGCGCCTTGCGGGCAGGCGAACGTGCAGGGGTTACAGGCGAAACCGTAAAGACAGTCGGCCATGACGAACGGCTTTTGCAGACGGTCGCCGGCAGGACGGTTGGGTTTCTCGAGAACGCGCACCGGATGTTGCTGGGAGTCAGCGTAATCCTTGGTCACGGCGAGATAGTCGTCGTAGTTGAAGCGCACGTTCAGGGCCTGGGCGATCTCCATGGCGGCCTGTTTGCCGCGCAGCACGGCACAGGTGCCCTCACCCACGCGGGTGGCGTCGCCGATGCCGTAGGTGTTGAGCCCGAAGGTGACCTTGCCCTTTTCGAGGATGAGGTTGTCGGGCTTCAGACCGGTGCATATATTAATAAGGTCGATGTCTTTGATGACCTGTTCCGTGCCCGGCACGGGTTGGAAGTTCTTGCATTCGGCAATCACTGCGCCGATCACGCCGGTGTGGTCCTCGTTGGGGATGGCCTTCAGCAGCGTATGGGAGGTGATGATGGGGATGCCGAGACGACGCACGCGGTTGGCCTGCACCGGGAATCCGCCTTCGTGGTCCATGGCCTCGACGATGGCCACCACTTTCGCACCTGCCTGAACGGCCTGATACGACGTGAGGTAGCCGATATTGCCGGCGCCGATGGTGAGGATACGCTTGCCGAGGAGCGTGTGCTGCAAGTTCATCATCTTCTGCACGACAGCGGCGGTATAGACGCCCGGCAGGTCGTCGTTCTCGAAGGTGGGCATGAACGGGAACGCGCCCGTGGCCACGACGAGGAAGTTGGCATCCACGAAGAAGATGCTGCCGTCCTGCATGTTCTTGGCGGCCACACGCTTGCCTTCGAGGATGTCCCACACGGTGCTGTTGAGCAGAATGCCGGAGTGGTCGTCGCCGGCGAGCGTCTTGGCGATGTCGAAACCGCGCATGCCGCCGTACTTCTGCTCCTTCTCGAAGAAGAAGAACTGGTGGGTCTGCATCGTGAACTGACCGCCGATACGGTCGTTGTTGTCGATGACGATGTTGGGGATGCCGAACTTGTTGAGCTGTTCGCGGCAGGCGAGGCCGGCAGGACCCGCGCCGATGATGGCGACCTCGGTCTTATAGACTTTCGGGCCTTCGGCGGGTTGGATGGTGTCGGTTTCGGGAAGATAGTTGTGGGCGATCTCCTCCACTTTCTTGACGCCATCGACGAGGGTGACGCAGATGCGTTTTACCACACCGTCAACGAGCATTTCGCAGGCACCGCACTTGCCGATGCCGCAGTCCATGCTGCGCTCGCGGCCCTTCAAACTGTGACTGTGGATGGGAAAACCCGCCTGGTGCAAAGCAGCGGCGATAGTGTAGCCCTTCGCGGCCTTCACTTGCTGACCCTTGTACTCAAAGGTCGTGATCTCCCTTTCGGGAATATCCAAGATAGGATGATGCAAAATCGGATACATGATTCTTGTTCTTATATTTGACTGTTGTTGAAATCTTTTTCAATTAAGGTGAATTCAAACGAGCCCGCAAAAGTAAAAAAAAATTATGTTGGATATGAATATGCAAGTTGAAAAATGATTTCCGCTTGATGTTTCATCTGCCGTATATATCCAAGGAAATTTTATCTTTGCCGCCTTTAATGTTTGAAGCAATGAACGAGAACAAACATAACAGACTCCTTTTCATTTTGTGGATTATTGTCGCCTTCCTGGCGGGATTTTCCATCGCTTTGCGCGTGAATCCTAACCGTCTGAGCCGGAAAAGCAACGCCCAGCTGCAGAAACTGAGCGAGGTGATGGGCTACATCGACCGTTTCTACGTGGATTCCGTCAATGTGGATTCCATTTACGGACTGGCCATCAATGCCATGTTGCAAGGGTTGGACCCGCATTCCACCTATTCCACCGCCGAAGACAACAAAGCTATGATGGAGACTTTGGAAGGCTCTTTCGAGGGTATCGGCATTCAGTTCAATATCATGAACGACACCCTGATGGTGGTGTCCGTCATCTCCGGTGGTCCGTCTGAAAAGGCCGGATTGATGGCGGGTGACCGCATGGTCGAGGTGGACGGAAAATCCATCATCGGAATTAAGAACGAGCAGGCTTTCAAGTTGTTACGCGGAAAGAAAGGCTCTAAGGTGAAAGTCGGGATTCTGCGTCCGGGCTTCAAGGACAAATACACGTATGAGATTACTCGCGGGGTCATCCCGACTTATACGGTGGATGTGGCGTACATGATGGACGCGCACACCGGCTACATCAAGTTGAACGAGTTCGGAAGCACCACGGCCAGGGAGTTCAACAACGCCATCCGCAAACTGAAATCGCAGGGGATGACGTCCCTGATGGTGGATCTGCGTTCCAACACCGGCGGCTTCTTGGACGCGGCCGTCAGCGTTTGCGATGAATTTCTGCCTAATAACCAGAAAATCGTCTCCATCGAGGGGTCCAAGGTGCGCCCCGAATCCATTTACGCCACTCGTCAGGGCGACTTCGAGGAGGGCAGGGTGGTGATTCTGATCGACGACTTCAGCGCCTCCGCCAGCGAAATTGTCGCCGGCGCTGTCCAAGACAACGACCGAGGCATTATCGTGGGTCGTCGGTCGTTCGGCAAAGGATTGGTGCAGAGGCAGTTCGACTTGTCCGACAATTCCTCTATCCGCTTGACGACCTCCCGCTACCACACGCCCAGCGGCCGTTGCATCCAGCGTGAATACCATAACGGCACCGAAGCCTATTACGAGGATTTGTATAAACGGTTGCTCAACGGCGAGATGGAAAGCGCCGACAGTATCCATCTGGATTCCAGTAAGGTATATCACACATTGAAAGGTCGAAAGGTCTATGGCGGCGGCGGTATCATGCCCGACTATTTCGTGCCCATCGACCGGGGAGACAACATGAATGCCTACTACGACATCGCAAACTCCTCCGCCCTCATCCAATTCGCCTTCCATTACGCCACCGAGCACAAGGCTGACTTGCAAAGAAGATTTGCCGATGCCAAGTCGTATGTCGCGGGCATGACCGTCACCGACGAGATGCTGCATCAACTCATCGCCTACTATGAGAAAACCAGCAAGAAAAAAGTCTCGAATATGACATCCACCGCGTCTAAAGAGCTGAAAGTCTGGTTGAAAGCGTTGATCGGCCGCAATTTATACGGCGATGAAGCCTTCTACCCCGTTATCAACCAAACCGACAAGGTGATTCTAAAAGCGAAAGAGCTAATCGCCAACAGCTAACAGCCAACAGCCAACAGCCAACAGCCAATAGCCAATAGCCAATAGCCAATAGCCAATAGCCAATCGCCAACCTCACCGTTGTCGTTCAATCGAGGCTTGGTGCAACAATTTCAGGAACTTGTTTATAAAATCCTGATATACAGTATCTTCTGGATGTTTTAAATAGCGTTTCACCACTTGTTGCCATTGTTGCGGTTGCACAACGGCGATATGGTTCGCCCGTTTGATGTCTGCAATCTCATCAGCCACCATCATACGCTGATAAAGTAGCTCACTGATTTGATTATCAATGTTTTCCAACTTTGCGCGTTGTTTTATGAGCGACAAGTCCGGGGCGTCGGTGCGCAGGTCGAGATGCGAAACCATTTGCGCCCAATCCGACGGGGTCATCTGCTGCTCGGCATCGGAGAGCGCCTGTTCGGGGCGGCAATGGCATTCGGTCATCAGTCCGTTGAAGCCGTAGTTCATCGCGATTTGCGCCACCTCGGGAATCCAACGCACCTGCCCGCACAGATGTGACGGGTCGCACAGGATGGGCAGTTCCGGCATCCGCACCTTCAACTCGATGGGAATCTGCCACATCGGGGCGTTGCGGTAGATGTTCTCCGTGGCGTCGGGGAATCCCCGGTGGACGGCTATCACCTGCCGGATGTCCGCTTGCAGGAACCGTTCGAGGTTGCCCATCCACAGCTTCAAGTCGGGAATCATCGGGTTTTTCACCATGACGGTGAAGTCGGAGTGGCGGATGGCATCGGCGATCTGCTGAACTTCGATGGGGTTGACGGCGGTACGGGCGCCCACCCACACAGCGTGGATGCCGTGTTTGGCGCAATTCTCTAACTGGCGAGCGTTCATAACCTCCACACAGACAGGAAGATTCCAGGTTTTTTGTACCTCCTCGAGCCATGGTAACGCTTCTTCGCCCGCACCCGTGAAGCTGTCGGGCGCGCTGCGGACTTTCCATGCGCCTGCCCGGAAAAAGTGCAGCCGAACGGAGGCCGACCGAGCTTCTTCGACGAGCTGCGCCGCCGTTTCCAACACTTGCTCGCGGGATTCGGCCGCGCACGGACCTGCTATCCAAATAGGTTCCATACTAATCTTCCGTTTCGGGTTCTTCCTCTATGTCAGTGAAATACTTCTTCACAAACTTGTTCTTCAAACTTCTGTTGCCCAGCTTGTAGGTGAACGACGGAAGGCCTTTCGCTTGGTCGGGCGCCTGGAAACGGTTCTTGGGTTTCACGCTGCTGATGGCATCGTTGAACGCCTTGTCTGCAGCGTACGCCGACACAGCGTTGTTGTCGAACTGGAAGTAGTAGAATTGGTTGTCGAATTCGAAGTACAGGTACAGGCGGTTGCGGGAGCCGCGTTTCTCGATGACGATGCGGCCCGGCACGGTCTTATAGACCTGTTTCGCCCCGCAGACAATCAATGGTAGTTTGGTCTGCGACTTGAAGGTGGACTGTTCCTTGTCCCACTCGAAGTCGATGTTCGAGAACAGGAACTTGACTTGAAGGGCCTCGGGCAGTTTGCGGTTCTGGCCAAGGGCCACGCTGCGTTGGTAGCGGTCGTATTCAGCCTTGCCCAAAATGTTGTACAATGCGAGGTCAAAGGCTTGGTCTTCAGATACATCCACAAAATCTAACGTGGTGTTTTCCAGGGCTTTGTTCATCAAGTCCATGGATTTTTCATTGAAGTAGAAGTCAATGGAGGTGGTAAGGTGCATCTCGGCGGAGTCGGCGAGCATGTAATTCACGATGGTACCGTTCGTTACGAAGTTCACGCGGCCGAGTTTGGCGCCCATGTCAATGGTGCCGCTGCCGTGCGCCTCGCAGTTGTCGGTGTTCAATACGATGATGTTGCCCGGGACGCTCGGATCCATCAGCTTCTCCTTGGAAGCCGCCTTGAACTCCCGCGTCTCCTTGTCGTAGGTGATGTACCCGAACACGTTGATGTATTCCGCGTCATTAAACTCGTCTTTGGCCACGCCGAAAGCGGTGTAAATCCGGCCGGTCTTGTTGCTGGAGGCGATGGCCACCACCACTTTGCGCTCGTTCATGTCCTTGGTGCGGTCGTGGATTTGAAGCATGATGTTGTTCGGATCCACCTGTTGCAAAATCTTCATGCGCGCGTGCTGGATGGTGTCGCAACCATGGATGATTTCCACCCCGCCGAAGTAGGAGAGGAACGGGTTGGTGCTGTGCAGTTCGGCACGTCCGTCAAACGCGAATTGGTCGCTGAAATGGAAATCTTTCTCCAACGGGATTTTCGACTCTCCGAAGGTCTCCTTCATGAAATAGACCGTGTCGAAATAGAGCGTCTGCACGCGCTCCTCGGCGTCGATGTAATCGTAATAACCATTGGCATAGAATCTTGTGGCGCTCTGTATACGCGTGGTGCAGTTGTAGAGCTCATGGAACTTGTTGTCGCGCCCGGCGAGGATGCGCGATTTCTCCAACACATCCATGGCCGCCTTCTTGCGGATGGTCACATCGCCGTGCAATGGCGTGATGGCGGCGTCACCCACGTTGATGTAACGCACACCGTGGGCATTGATGATGTTTTGGGAGAAATCGAACTCCGCATTCACCGCAGTGAATTGGTAGTTGACCTCTGGAGCAACGGCAAATAACTCATTTCCAACACTTTGCATATCAACAAGGTCCTTGATGGGCGTGTTGTCAATATCCGTGTCTTTATGGGGATCGTCCCATTTGAACCGCAGTATGGTGGAGTCAATGGGATCCCATTCGAACTCCGATGACTTGGCCTTGATCTCGTTCTGCACAAAATAGACAAGCGATGCCTCGCCGTTGGCTTTGAAATGACCTTTTCGCGTCTTGAAGTCGATATGGGAGTTGTAGTTGTCGGTGGAGAAGGCGACATCCTTGCCGCCGCTGATGTCGTAAATCCGCAGGTCGGCGGTGTCGGCCAGAATTTCATGATGCTTGAAGAAGAACTCCCGCGAGGAGATGTCCGCCCTGTTGAACTTCACGATGCCGGTGCCGTACATTCCCATTGGGGTGATTCTGGAGTTGCCCGTCAAAGTCGCCTCTTTGAAGATATCCATCGGATTCTGCAATGTGTGGATAAACATCTGATCCTCATACGGTTCCCAGTGCAGATAAGCTTCGTCCACGCTTGCCGGCGGAAATTCCGTGCCCGCCATCTGCTCGTCCACCCGGTGCGTGTTGGCGGCACCGTTCGTGGAATCTATGTAGAACACCAAACTGTCGGAATAGGTGTGCGACGTGATGTAATCGATGTTTCCTTTTCCTCGTAAACCTTTGTTACTAAGACTGATACGACCTTGATAACCGCCTTTGTTGCCGTACATCGGCAGACCGGACGTGTTGTGGATGAAACCGAGGGAGAAGTCGGACTGAACTTTCAACGGCTCGGCGATGTCGGGGAAGATACCGCCGGAAACCAACGCTCCGCTGAATTTCATCGAGTCAATGACGAAATTGTCCAAATTGACGATACGGAACTGATTGACAGCGTAGTAGAACTTGTTCCGGTCATAGACTCCGCCCAAGACATAGGGTTGGTCGTAGAACACCTTGCCGCCTTTTCGCGCCTCGAAAATCGGATAGTCAGGGTAGTCGGTCATGCCGCTCTTGTTGCCCGGCACGTCGATGTACAAGATGCCGGAAAGTTCCTGAATCTCACTGCGCACGCGTTGCAGCTTGTAATCGCCATACATGTCCATCGGGCCGTTTTTGTCCTCCACGTACATGATCAGCGTGTCAATGATGTCCATGTCCACAAGGAAACGGTCGTAGTCGAAGGCGCAGTTGTGGGTCACGAAGTCGAACAGACCGCCGATGACACGGCCGGAGAAGACCATGTTGCGGTTTTTCTTGACGGTGACGAGCTCGTCCATCGGATAGACGTTGACAATCTGCGGGTCGCTGAGCACGAAAAACTCGCAACCGGTGATTTTCAGGTCGTTGGTCGCCAAATCCAGGGAGGCGTAGTGCGTCTTGGACTCCAACTTGATGTAGTCGTAGTCTTTCTTTTTGACTTGGTTGTTAAGATATTGGGCGATTTTGCTACGATAGCGGATTTGGTTGTGGTTGATGTCGTATTCGATGAAACCGCGGGCGGCGAAGTCAATCATCATCGCCTTGATGTCCAACGGCGGTTTGTTGAACCAGCCAATCACATCCTCGATGGTCAGATTCTCGTATCCTACGCTGTTGAACAGTTCCCAAAGCGTGTACAGTGGGTTTACGGTGTTGAAGCCGGCCACCTCGTGCATGACCTCCTCTTCGTAGTAGTTCTGCGATTCGAAGTAAGCCTCCTGTTCGCTGGAGTTGCCCACAATCGGCTTCAGCTCAATACGTTTCTCGCTGGTGACCCATTGGAGCGATTCCACGTACATGTCCAGTTTATGGTAAGAGTTGAAGAACGGGGAACGTCCTACTCCCTGTTTCGGGCGCGAGATAAGCAGACTTTTTTTCTCGTTGTCGTATTTGAAGTTGGCCGCCGGGTGGTAAATGGAATCTTTCTCAATGTACACGGAAACTTTCGCGTCTTCAGAAAGGAGGTTGTTGGGTCGGATGAGGAAGCTCCGGGACTGAGCGGTGATGATCACCTCGCCTTCGTTGTAGATGGTGATCTTGGCCAGCGTGTCGCCTTGTCCGGTGCCGTAAATGGAAGCTCCCCTCATTTCGAAACCGCCCACGTAGTCAACATCCTTGTAAAGGTTCTTCACGGGCAGCGAGGCGTCTTTACTGGTGAAGCGGGGGTAGGTGGCCTTCTCTTCGGAAGTCGGCAGCAGGGCCTTCTCCTCCAACCGTCCGGGAATGGGCTGCGCAAACAACTTCGGATAGTGGAAAAGCGCATTGTCGGCCACCACGCGGGGGAAGCGCAGGTCGATGGTGTAGGTCTTCAGCTCGGCTCTCACGTTGGCGTCCAAGCCGGCGCGGTCCCACGAAACCACTCCACCGTTGGCGTCAAATTTCAGTTTGTCAGGGTAAAAGCGCCCGTTGACGCTGCTCACAATCAGGCTGTCCTTCGCGGAATAGCCCCAAAGGTCGATGTCCTTGAAATCGAAATAGGGTTCCTCGGCAAATCCCAGGTGGTCGGCGAACCCCATGGCCACCCATTTCACGTTGTCGCCTTGGTTCAGAATGTTGTCTTGGAAAAAGTGCTTGTACAGTTCCATTTTCCCTTGGAAAAAGGTGGAACTCTGCCCGATGTGGAAGTTCAGGATCTTCCCCCAGGTTTCGGACTCGTCCGCGTACTGGCTTTGCAGGAAGGTGTTGTAAGTGTGTATCAAACTTTGGAAATGAGGAATAGGGCGGTGTTTTTTCTTCACCATCTTGTTGGCCGCGTCAATGAATACGGCCTGGTTCTCCGCGTCTATGCGGGTGGTCCACATCAGTTCGAAGGTGTCCAAGATGGCTTTGGCTTCCTTTTGGCGGTCCTTCGGCACGGATGCATAAAACTCCTTCATCTCCTCCACCGTTTTGGACGGATCTTTGGAAAAGGATGTAAAACGCTGTGCCTGAGATAATAACGACAAGCACAGCAAAACGCTGACAAATAAAATCTTCTTCATCGTCACATAGAAAAATGGTGCGCAAAGATAACAAAAAGATAGCTACCTTCCGCCAAAATATTCGAAATGGAAATCAGAATGCCCGCAGGTTAGATTCTTTTGAATTTTGTCGCCACCCATTTGTCTTTCACTTTGTGGTCCACATACTTGAGGCCGTTTTGGGCACAGCAATAGCGTAAGGCCGGCAAATCTTCCTCGTAGAAGCCGCTCAGGAACAGCAATGCGCCGTCGTTCATGCACTGCACGTATTGCGGGATGTCCTGCAGCAGGATGTTGCGGTTGATGTTGGCCAGAATGATGTCGTAATGTTCTTCACCGAGCAGCGAGGCATCGCCCAAGAGCACGTTAAGATGCTCACAACCATTCTGTTGCGCGTTTTCAATGCCGTTGCGGTAAGCCCACTCGTCATTGTCGATGGCGGTGATGGGAAAGGCCCCTTTCATGTAGGCGAGGATGGCCAAAACACCGGTGCCGGCGCCCATGTCGAGGACCGATTTGCCGCGCACTTTGGTTTCCAACAGGTAGGAGACCATCTGCGAGGTGGTGGCGTGGTGCGCCGTCCCGAACGACATCTTCGGTTCGATCACGATCTCATAGTCAACATCGGGGTTTTCCGGGTGGAACGGGGCGCGGATGTAGCAGCACCCGTCTATCAAAACCGGTTCGTAGTTGGCTTCCCACGCGGCGTTCCAGTCCTTGTCCTCCATCGGCGCGACAGAGTAGGAGAGCTTCACCTCCGGGAACTGCGGGGTCTCCAGCAAATCCTTGAAAACATCCTCCTGATAGTCTTTCTCGGGAATGTAGCAGAGCAACTCGCCCTCTTCATCCCCATCCATGAAACTGTCACATCCGGCATCCGCCATCAACGACGTGAACACCTCTTTCCACGGCTCCGCCGGCTCAATGTTTAACTTGATCTCGATGTATTTCATTTAACTATGACGATTGACTATGACTATGACTATGACTTAAACTTAGACTATGACTTAGACTTAGACTTAAACTTAAACTATTAACCAACTAACCAACTAACCTAATACTCGATCGGTTTGCCGGACAGATTGAACCACAGTTCTTCTTCCTCCTGTGTTTTCTTGTCAACAATGATGACTTTGTAGGCAGTGACTTTGTCGGCGAGGCGTTTCACCGTGTAGAACTCTTTTAGTTTGTAGTTTTTGTACTCTTTTTTGAGATAATCCTGGATGGTGGCGGAGAGGCTCTCGTTTTTGCCCATGAGCCAGGTCTCGGTGAGTTCGCCGTAGCTGTTGTAAACACAGAACTCTTTGCCGCGGGTGGTGTAGAACATGGCGCGGTAGTTCATGTAGCCGTCGTCGGTCCATTCCACGTTGTTCACCTTCGGGTATTTCAGTTTGAAGGCGGCTTTCACGTTCTCGGGCACGCTGGCCGCATCGTCGTTGTCAAGCTCCATGTTCATCTTTTCGTAGTATTTGTTCAGGGCGTCGTCTTCGGCGCTCTCTTTCTTGTCGCCGCCGCCTAACTCGTAGTCAGGGTCAACGGTGCGGATCAGTTTGCCCGCCTTGTCGAAAAACACGGTGGTGACTAATTTGGCCTTGTAGTTGGCTTTTTCGTAGAATTCCACCATCATTTTGTCGTCTTTGTCGGCGCGTTGCTCCTTGACGGCGCTCTTGAAACGCCAGCCGGGGTAGAAGTCGTTGAGGTGCTTGGCCATCAGGCCGGAGACAGACTCTTCGGGCATGATGGTGAGGGTCTTTTCCCAGACACCTTTCGGGTTGATATAGACGGCGGTTTTTTTGCCTTGGTTGAGGCAGCGGGCGATGTACATGCTGTCGACCAGGAACCAGTTGAGCTCGGCGGGATGCAGCACTTTCTTCAACAGGGATTTGGAGACGATATCGGGCACGGAGCTGGCCTTGATGGCGACGTTGCCGTGTTCGTCTTTCACCACGGGTTCGGGTTTCTCCTTTTTGGGTTTGGCCTCTTTTTCCGGCTGGGGTTCAGCTGCGGGTTTGTTGGAGGCGGTGGTGGGTTTAGGCTGTGCGGCCGGTTTGGCGGCAGTCTCCTTGGGAGCGTTCTTGGCAGCCTCCTTGGCGGCTTTTTCAGCGGCGGCTTTCTCCTCGGCCTCGCGTTTGGCGGCTTCGGCTTTCTCGGCCTGGCGCTCGGCGGCGGCAGCCTTGGCCTGCTCTATCTTGTCGGGATGCTTTGTCGTGGGATCCTTGAATCCCTCCGGGTCTTCACGCGTGAGCAACTTGTTTTGCCCGGTGCTGGCGAAGGTCAGCAGCGACGGTTTGGAACCCACAGCATCCTCCCTGACTTCCAGGTAGTAGTGCGTGCTTACCTCCTCTTGCTCCTCCAGCGCACTCACGCTGATGATCCATTCTGGGAAGTTCTCCTTCACGTATTCGGTTATCGTGGAGGGGAGTTCGTTCACGGGAACCATGAACAGCGTGCGGATCCATTCTCCGTCGCCGGCAATGAAGACTTTCCCGTTCGTGGCGCCGTCCTTGATGTTGGCGATGTAGTTGTCGCCGTCTTTCATCCATCCGGTCACTTTCACGTAAGAATATTGTTCGTCAAGGGTTTGGACAACATCGGAGGGCACCTCCGTGGGTTTCAGTTTCTGTGCGGAAACCATGTTGTTGCTGACAATAACTATCTGAATAACAGATATTAGCAGGATGAATAAGATTCTATTTTTCATTTTCGTCATTATTTTTCAAATCAAGCCACAAAAATAGTGTTTTTTTGTTTACGGATTTAATAGTTACATGGTTACAGACAAATGTCAAAGTTTGTGGTTTAGTGTTTCCCGGATTTTGGCGGTGAGGATGTCGATGCCGATGTTGTTGTTGCCGCCCACGGGGATGATGATGTCGGCGAGCCGTTTGGTGGGTTCGATGAAGAGTTCGTGCATGGGTTTCACGAAGTTGCGGTAGTGGCGGATGGATTTGTCGAGGCCGCGGCCGCGTTCGATGACGTCGCGGCTGATGATGCGGATGAGCCGTTCGTCGGCGTCTGTGTCCACGAACACCTTGATGTCGAGGATATCGCAGAGTTCAGGGTTGGTGAAGATGAGGATGCCTTCCACGATAAGGACTTCCGCGGGGTGCACGGGGATGGTCTCCTCGCCGCGCCTGCAGGTCACGTAGGAGTAGGTGGGCATCGGGATGGTCTTGCCCGCTTTCAGCTGTTCGATGTGGTTCACTAACAGCGGGAACTCGATGGCGGAGGGATGGTCGAAATTGATTTTCTCCTTTTCTTCTTGCGTCAAATCACCGTTGTCGCGGTAGTAGGCGTCCTGGGACAACACGCTGACGTGGTGTTTCGGGAACTGGTTGACGATTTTCTGCACCACGGAGGTCTTTCCTGAGCCGGAGCCGCCGGCAATCCCTAATACTAACATAATGGTCGATATTGGTTTAACGCTGCAAAAGTGCAAAAAAAATCTGAATCCGGGTTTCGGATTCAGATTTTTTGTTGCCCCGATAGGATTCGAACCCATACAAACAGAACCAGAATCTGCGGTGCTACCATTACACAACAGGGCAATAGCGAAATGCGCGGCAAAGATACAATTTTTTCTTTACCGCGCACTCTTTTTTGAAAAAAAATCTTTTAACTTACAAAAACTACTTCGTACCATATAAATCCGTTGATCACAACTGCCTTATAGTAAACGTTTTCCACGCGATAGTAAAGGGTGTTGTCAAGGATGATTTCTTCGTAGTTGCTGGGCAATTCTGCCACTCTTGCACCGATCGGAGGAGCTACAACTTGGTAATTATTCTTGTAGGGGAGGTAAAAAGTGCCATCGTCGTAGTAGTAGCTGACATTGTTGTGGATCACGATCACAGGTCTCCAGGTGTGGAAGAGGCTGTAGGCGATGACGGCTCCGAGGGGCGGACGGCAGATGACGTAGTAGCCATTGATGTAGCGGCAATAGACACCGTTGTAGAAGTAGTAGGGGACACCGTGGTAGTGGACAGGTCTGATGTGGTGAGGGACATGCATGTGACCGTGGTAGTTGTGGTGGTTCGGGTGTACGTAGGGGGTGTGGGGCATTCCGGGACCGTGTCCAGGGCCGTGTCCGGGACCGTAACCTCCGGGCTTGCTGCCACCGGCATTGTTGTTGTTGCCATCGTTGCGGGGACCGGTGACCGGCTGAGGAGTGGCCTGACCTTGTTCGGTGTAGCCTCTCTTTTCGGCGGTGCTGGCGGTCTGTGCGCTGCTGACGTTAGTGTTGGAAGCAGGTCTTGCAGAGGTGGCGCTGGCGGCCGGAGTCTTGCTCGCGGGAGTCGTGGTCGCACCGCTTACGCGGCTGCCGCTTGTGGCCGGCGTTGCATTGGTCGTGGGACGAGCAGAAGTGCTTGTGGCTGACGTGGCCGGACGAGAGGTCGTCGTGGTGGCCGGGCGGGAAGTCGTCGTGGAGGCCGGACGAGAGGTCGTCGTAGCCGGACGAGAAGTCGTCGTAGTCGGACGGGAAGTCGTGGAGGCCGGACGAGAAGTCGTCGTGGTCGGACGAGTTGTGGTTGTGGCCGGACGGCTGGTGGCACTTTGCTGTGCTCTCTGATAGTTATAGTTAGCCTTGTTCAGCTGGGCGTCGCCTTTTTGCATCTGGCGGGCGGCCTGGCTCGAGGCGGGCGGGCTGCTTTGTTTAGTTGCCGAGACAGTGGCTTTGCTGCCTGCGGAGCTTCTGGATGAGGTGGGCGTTTGGGCCACGGCTTCCATGGACACTAAACCGGTCAACAGGAAGATGCTCATCATTAACATTAACTTTTTCATTGTTTCGAAGTTTTTGGGTTAAAAGTTATTGGTAAGACGGCGCATTGACCGTTATGTTTAATGCATGATCACTATTTTTCTGTGCACGGTGTTCCCGTTGCTTTCCGCACGCAGCGTGTAGATGCCGTTCGGGAGTTGGCTGACGGGGATTTCGATGGCGTTCCCCGCATGGTCATATTGTTGGGAGAATACCGCCTGGCCGGATACATTATATATAATAATGTCACATTGTTCAGTTTCCTCGGGCATGGTGAGGTGGAGCATATTGGAGGCCGGGTTGGGATACAGGCTTATTCCGGAGTGGAAATCCTCGATTCCGGTTTGGGAGGAAGACCACTGGATGCGGAATCCTCCGGCGTTCAGATAGTTGTCGGAAATAAAACGGACCCTGACATTGCTGATGTAGAATGTGATGGGCTCAGGCAAGGTGTTGCCCGTGTAGGTGGCTAAAACCTCGCCGGAATTCAGGTTTGAGAATTCCAGGTAGTCTTCAGGGCTGATGTCCATCTCCTCAAAGTTGAAAGAGATGTAAGGCGTATTGTGCAGGCGCAACATCCAGTTGCAGTTGGAATTGTCGCGGTAGTTGTAATCCCCGCTGTTGTCGGTGATGGTGCCGTTGTTGTCGTGGCTCAGTTGTGTGCCGCATCCGACGCCTTCCTTGAAGACGTAGTAGCTCAGCCGCCAGCCTTGGGCGGTCGTGGAGTCGTCCGAATCAAAAGTGATAAAGAGGCTGTCGGTGCTGAAGTTGTAGGTTGTGGGATTGGTGATGGTGCCGGAAAATTCCATCAACAGGCTGTCTTGGGAAGGGTCGCCGTTCCAGAAGCGCAGATAGTCGTGCTCGTGTTCCGTAAACAGGCTTTGCAGGGAGATTTCCACGGAATACTGGCTTTTTTGCGCGATGATGTAGGTGCAGTGGGCGTTGTTTTGGTAGTTCAGGTATCCGCTGCCGTCTTCCAGGGTGCCGTTGGTGGCGTCGATGCTGCGGTCGTTGCAGTACGTGGGGTAGCTGGAGGTTCGGGGACGGATGCTGAAAATGGCGGATTGCCAGCCGCTGAAGCCGCCGACGGCTGAGCTGTTGTCGCTCTCCGTGAGGTAGAAGCCGTTGCCGCTGCCGCCCCATCCGAAGTTGAAGTGGAAGAGATCGTCGCTGTTGTAACCGTCGCAGATGAAGGCGTGACCGCCGTCCTCGGAGTATCCCGAGTAGTAAATCGGCCGGTTCAGGTCAAGGTCGGCCTTGAGTTTCACGTGCCACGCGGAATCCGAAGAGTGGGTTTTGTTCTCGTGGTTAGCGGAATTGCTGTATTTGAAGTAGGTGGACAGAGCGCCGGGCACGGCTTGGGAATAAGCCCCCGACCCGTCAGCGCCGTATTGCATGTCAACCGATGTGGCGCAGTGGAAAATCAGTTTGGCCACCTCGTTGTTGTAGAAGTTGAGCTGGTCCTCCATGGCGTCATAATTGTATTGCTGTTGGGCGAAGTTCACATGGAAACTGCCGTAGTCGGTGTAGTTCGTGTGGCTGCTGGAGCCTGTCGCCGGGTAGCGGTAGTAGAACATGATCTGCGCCATGGCGACGGCGACGCAGCCGTTCGGTGTTCTGCCGTCATAGCCTGCGGGTGATTCCTCGTCTTTCGGGGAGTAGAAGTTGTAGTATTTGGTTTGGTTCCAGGTTGACTTGATCAGCGGGGCGACCACGGTTGTCGTCGTGGTGGCGCGGGTAGGCTGGCGGAGTTCTTCCCAGGCGTTCCGCACGCGCTCGCTCGGGACGGCGTTGAGCTGCCGGGCGGCGGCGATTTCCTGGCGGTACTGGGACAGGAACTGCTCCGTGGCAGGGGCGATGTTGTTTAAGTCCAGGTCGTTGACGAAATCATACGCCAGAACCGGCATGACAGCGTCTTCGGCCGACATGACCAGAAATCCGTGTTCGAAATGCAGCACAGCTATGCTGACAGAGCCGTTTTCTGTCAGGAAGTCGCAATCTTTCAACTGATAGTTGGCCGCTGCCGGGCAAATTGATTCGGCTTTTTGGTGAAAAGCGCGAGTACCCAGGGTTTTGAGTTCGTTTTTTGTCAGCGTTTTGGCCGACAACAGTGCGGGAATCAAGAACAAGATCAGGATGAGTTGTTTGGATTTCATTGAAACGGGGTTTTTGTGTAAAATTTGACTAAAAAAATAAAAAAGGACATCTAAAAAGATATCCTTTTTGTGTGTCTTAAAATCATAATGTGTTAGTTGCTTGTGACAGATTAGATCATCTCGTCGAAGTCATCGGGCTCAGGGATGCTGAGGTCGTCGGACTCGTCCATGGGTCTTCCGGTGTGGGTCATGCCCATGGAGGAACGTTGCAGGGAGGCGATCAGGGAACCGATCATCTTGGTCAATTCCATCAGTTCGGTGCGGGAATGTTCCTTGGCTTCTTCAGTGATGATGCCAGAGCGGGCTGCGATTTCCGTATGCACCACGCATTCTCTCACGGAACTTTTAGCCATTTTCAAATAGTACAGAAATTGTGTTCTATTGCGGGAGGAGCCCTCTGCCGTGTTCAATGCGATATCTTGTGCGGATTTCAAGAATGACTTTTGCATAAACTTTCTGTTTGTCGAAAGCTCGCCGGAAGGAAGTTGTTGGTATAACCATACAATGTAATCCATGGCTTTTGCATAGATTCGCAAATCCTCAAATCTGAAAAAACTAACGTTGTTGTCTCTTTCGTTCATAATGCTTCTCTTTATTTATTTTTTCGGGCAGCAAAAATACGATTATTTCTTTACAATAGGCCATAAAAAATTACACTAACTTCAATTTTTTATCCAAAAATCAAGTCAACAATCTAACTATCAGTGTGTTAAAAATCTTTATAGGTGCGTCTTCCGTGCAAAATTTTACGTTTGAAAAATGTAAATATCTGTTTATCAGGAGGATAAGAAAGAATTGAATTATATTTTGAATCAGAAATACGGGTTATTCGCTTTTTTTGCTACTTTTGCGCCCCAAATTGGGAGTAAAAGCGGAAATGAGCAAGTTTGACAAGATAAAGAAGGTATGGAACATCATCGTTAGCGAGTGGAAGACGCGTTACAGGCTGGTTTTCTCCAACGAGGAAACGCACGAACAGAGCTTTGTCATTCGCAGAATCACCATCCAAAAGGTGGTGGTGGTCGCCATTTTGGCCGCATTTGTCATCATTGTGCTCACCACCATCCTCATCGCGTTGACTCCGCTGAGGGTCTATATCCCGGGTTACACGGACCAGAAAGACTACAAATTGTACAAGCAGACGGCTGCGCGGGTGGATTCACTGGAACGCCAGCTCGCCGTCAACCAACAGTTTATCGATAATTTCACGGGGATGTTGGAGGGGAACGACGGAGCGATATATGAGGATGACGAGGCGCAGATGACTCCCGACGTGCATCCTGTGGAGCGTGTGGAGGGCCGTGCCGAGCGCGTGCATGAGATTATCGAGGAAACGGAGATGATTCTGGGCCGTATCGGGGAAAACAGCTCGTCGAATGCGGCAGGCGTGCCCAATATCGCGCAAGCCAAGATCACCAGCATATCCATTTACCCGCCTGCCGTGGGTGCCGTGACCCGGTTGTTCGACGCCTCGCAGAACCATTACGGCATTGACATCGCCACGACCGACAACAAAACCGTCACCTGTGTGGCCGACGGGGTCGTGATTGCCGCCAATTATACAGCCTCGGACGGATACACCCTCATCGTCCAACACCCGGGAAACATGATATCCATCTACAAACACAATGCCGCTCTGCTGAAGGGCGTGGGGGCGCGTGTGACGGCCGGAATGCCCATCGCCACGGCCGGAAACCGCCGGTCGAGTGAAGGCGGCTCTCCGCACCTGCACTTCGAACTTTGGTATAACGGCTTCCCTATTAACCCAATCAATTATCTTGCAATCGAATAATCATCCATGGATAAAATTATAGAACTGAATCCGGAATATGCAGTAGAACTGCTTGGACCACAGAACAATAATGTTGTTATGCTGACGCACATCTTCCCGAAGTTGAAGATTATGGTCAGGGGCAATGAGATGAAGGTTTCCGGCACCGATGACGATGTCCAGGAATTTGAAAACCGTATCTCATTGTTGGAGAAGCATATAGAACAATTCGGCAAGCTCACCGAGACGGACATCATCAATATCACCGCCATGGAGGACGACAGCTTTTACGCGCTCAACCAGGCGGACGCCAACGTCATCGTTCACGGGCGCGAAGGCAAAATCATCAAGGCCATCACGCCGAACCAGAAGCGTTTGGTGGAGAGCGCCGAGAAGAACGACATGGTCTTTGTGGTGGGTCCCGCGGGTACCGGAAAAACGTACACGGCCGTGGCACTTGCTGTCAAAGCTTTGAAAAACAAGCAGATAAAGCGCATCATCCTTACCCGTCCAGCCGTGGAGGCCGGCGAGAACCTCGGTTTTCTGCCTGGTGACCTCCGCGACAAGCTCGATCCTTACCTCCAGCCGCTTTACGACGCGCTTTGGGACATGATGCCCATGCAAAAACTGATGGCGTTGATGGAAGACAAGGTGATTGAAATCGCGCCGTTGGCCTTCATGCGCGGACGCACGCTCGACAACGCCTATGTCATCCTCGATGAGGCGCAGAACGCCACCTCCTCGCAGCTCAAGATGTTCCTCACCCGTATGGGCAAGAACGCCAAATTCTTCATCACCGGCGACATCACCCAGATCGACCTGCCCAAAAACCAACAGTCGGGACTTATTCTCGCCGACCGTATCTTGCGCGGTGTCAAGGGGATAGATTTCATCTATATGGATAACAAAGACGTGGTTCGCCATCATTTGGTGACCAAAATCATCACCCGCTACGAGGCTTACGAGAACGAGGTGGAAGAGGCGGCGCGCAAACGGCGCGAGGAGCGGGAGGCGGCCAAACGCAGCGAAACTTCCGACAATGCCATTTAAACTCATAATAGGACTGCTGCTCGTCCCGTTCGCGCTGATTTTCGGTGTCGTTGCCGCGATTCGGAGGCTTTTGTACCGAAAAGGGATATTGCGAAGCGATGAGTCGCCCGTTCCCGCCATTGACATCGGCAACTTGGCCGTGGGCGGAACGGGGAAAACACCTCATACCCAATATGTTATCAACTTATTGAAACCGGAATTCCATGTGGCGATGTTGAGTCGCGGGTACGGCCGGAAATCCAAGGGCTATCACTCTGTGTTACAGACCGATCCTCAAAGTCGGAATGCGGAAACATTTGGGGATGAGCCATTTATGACCCATCTGCGTTATCCGGACATTCCTTTGGCGGTGGATGGTGACCGTTGCAAGGGTGTACGCAATCTACTCGCTGAAAATCCTGAAACAGAGGTGATTGTCCTCGACGATGCCTATCAGCATCTCCGTTTCCGTCCGACGTTTCATATTCTGCTGACGGAGTATGGTCGGCCGTTTCGTCCGGACATGCCGATGCCTGCGGGCCGCTTGCGCGAGTTCCCGTATGCCTCGCGGTTTGCCGATATGGTGGTCGTGACGAAAGTCCCGGAAAACGCTGTCGTGGACGAATCCACGTGGCGGAAGCGGCTCCGTTTGAAGCCGCATCAGCAGCTCTTTTTCACGCGATTCCGCTATGAGGCGTTGACGCCCGTCACGGCGGCGGCTCGGCATCTGGAGCCTGAAACGGTGCGGGATGTCGTCGTTTTGACCGGCATTGCACACCCCAAGCCAATGCTCGAACATTTGGGGAAATTGTACCGCGTTGAGGGGCATCATGCTTTTCCCGACCATCACGATTTTACGGAAAAAGAAATACAATCCATTTACGATCAGCATTTTAACAACACGGGTAATCGTTGCGTGCTGGTCACCACCGAAAAAGATTGGATGCGGTTGCAATCCGACCAAATCAGAAATATTGTATCTTTGCTTCCCGTTTTTGTGCTTCCGGTGGAAATTGAATTTCTTGCTGACACACAGCGGGATATGTTTAATCAAATGTTGAAAGACCATGTTCGAGGAAAAAAGAATCAAGATTGCGCAAACGGTTGAATATCTGAACAGCCGTAAAACCATAAACCCCAAAATCGCCATCGTGTTAGGTTCTGGCCTGGGTGGGCTGACCGAAAAAATCGAAATTGTGGATGAAATCCCCTACAAGGAGATCCCGAACTTTCCGGTTTCCACTGTGCAAGGACACAAAGGCACGATGATTTTCGGTCGCCTGAACGGGGTGGAAGTGGTCGTTTTCAACGGGCGTTTCCATTACTACGAGGGCTATCCGATGGACGTGGTGACCTATCCGCAGCAGATTTTGCCGGGCATCGGGGTGAAGACCGTCATCCTGTCCAACGCGGCGGGTGGCATGAACCCCACATTCAAGGTGGGCGACATCATGTTGATCCGCGACCACATCAACATGTTCGGCAACAATCCGTTGTTAGGTCCGAACGACGACACGCTCGGCCCCCGTTTCCCGAACATGAGCGAGGCTTATTCGCAACGGTTGCTGAAATTGGCGCACCAGACGGCTGAGAAGTTGGACATCCACGTGCAGGAGGGCGTCTATATCGGGGTTACGGGTCCTTGTTTCGAGACGCCGGCGGAGTACAAGATGTATTACATTTTGGGTGCCGACACGGTGGGAATGTCCACTGTGCCGGAGGCGATTATGGCGCGTTATCTCGGCATGGAGGTTTTCGCGCTCTCCGTTGTCACCGACTTGGGCATTGTGGGCAGGGTGGAGGAGGCTTCGCACGAAGAGGTGCTGGCCGCTGCCGCCAAGGCTGGCCCGAAGGTCGTGGAGCTTATATACAATATGTTACCGTTGGTTTAGCTGTTGGCTGTTAGCTGTTAGCTGTTAGCTGTTGGCTTTGGCAACAAAAAACTACGTTTTTTGTTGCTGTTTTTTGGCGGCGGGGAAGAGTACGTTGTTGAGTATCAGGCGGTAACCGGCGGAGTTCGGGAACAGGTTGAGGTCTGTGGGCGGGTCGTTGACCAAATGCTGGTAGTCCTCGGGGTCGTGGCCGGAATAGAACGTCCAGGTGCCCTTGCCGTATTCGCCGTGGATGTAGCGAGCCTCGTTGAAGAAGGCGCATTCTCCCATGATGGTCACCGTCGGCTTGATAAGTTCCTTGCGGAACGCCGTGGTTTGTCCCATGAAGCCGGGAATCACCTGCAAGTGGTTCTGGCACAGCATAGTGGGCACGGGATCCCATTTGGCGGAAAACTCGAACAGCGTGAAGTAGTCGTTGGACTTGTTGGAGATGTGCAGCGTGGGGCTGACATCGATGTCGGAGACCTCATAGACGTAGGGGTTGGTTTCAATCCGGAAATTGGTGAATGCGAAGCAGTTGTCGTAGTTGAGTTTGCTTTGGGCCTGCGGGTCCATCGGGTCGCCGTCGAACATGGTCTCGCAGATGTCGATTCCGTCGGCGGCGAGGGCGATGTCGTAGCTGTCGGGGCCGGAGCACATGGCGAAGAGGTAGCCGCCGCCGGCCACGAAGTCACGGATGCCTTTGGCCACGGCGAGTTTCATTTGCGACACCTTGGCGAAGCCCAGCTGTGCGGCGCGTTCCTCGTTTTCCTTCACATCGTCCTGGTACCACTTGGTGTTGCGTTGGCTGCCCCAGAATTTCCCGTACTGGCCGGTGAAATCCTCGTGGTGCAGGTGCAGCCAGTCGTATTTCGGCAGCTCGCCTTTGATCACCTCCTCGTCGTAGATCACCGTGTAGGGGATCTCGGCGTAGGTGAGCACTAACGTCACCGCATCGTCCCACGGGAGCTTGTTTTTCGGGGAATAGACGGCGATTTTCGGTTCTTTGGTGAGGCGAATCTCGTTCATGTTGTTCTCCACCACCGCGATTTCGTTCAGGATCTGCGTGGCCTGCATGTCGGCGATGACCTCGTAGGAGACCCCGCGCACCACACATTCGTCCTCTAAGACACTGTTGTAGGGGCACATGAAGCTGCCGCCCCGGTAGTTCAGCAGCCAGCTCATGTCCACCCCGTGCGCGACGGCAAAGTAGGCGATGCCGTATGCCTTCAGGTGGTTGCTCTGCGACAAGTCCATGGGTATCAGCAGATAACTGGCGCGTCCCACCCATGCTGAAATCAATATTACAATCAAAAGAATGGTCTTTCTCATCGTTTTAAAATTGACGGCAAAAATACATATTTCAGCCGAAAGAGAGAACCTCTGAATCGGGAAAAAGTTTAACCTGAAAAAAATGTACCTTTGCCGATGATTTGGAAAAGGCATGGAATATCTTGGTAGAATATTTAAGTATCTGAAAAACTACAAGTTGCAAATCGCACTCATTCTTTTGGTGCAGTTGCTGTATGCGTTCTTTTCCATCTTCACGCTCACGTTGCTGGTGCCGTTCCTGCAGGTGCTTTTCCAGCAGGTGGATCCCGTGACCGTGAGGCCGGCGTTCTCCTTTTCGCCGCAGTACGTCATCGACAGTTTTTACTATGGGATGGGGGTGGTCATCGAGCGCCACGGACAGGGTTCCGCCCTGATTTTCATCGCGGGCGTCATGATTCTGCTCTCGCTGCTTTCCAATCTTTGCCGGTATGCGGGCATGTATTGGCTCTCGCACATCCGTTCCGGCATCCTCTCCAACATCCGCGACAGTTTTTACCGCAAGTTGGTCCGGCTGCCACTGTCGTTCTATTCCGAACAACGTTCCGGCGACATCGTGAGTCGGATGGGCGCTGACGTGCTGGAGGTGGAATGGACTGTAATTTCCTCATTGTTAACGCTTTGCCGTGATCCGTTCCTGATGGTGGCTTATCTCATCACGCTCTTTGCCATCAGCACGAAACTCACTTTGGTGACGCTGCTCATTTTGCCCTTGATGGCAGTGATTTTGTCGCTGATCGGCAAGAACATCCGCAACTATTCGTTGAAATCGCAAGGGCTTTTGGGTCGGATGACCTCCTATTTCGAGGAGGCGGTCGATGGGTTGCGTATCATCAAAGGCTACAACGCGCAAGACTACGTGTCCGGACAGTTCCAGAAGGAGAATTTCCAGTTTTATCGGTTGAACAAGAAAATATTCAGGATCAAGGAGTTAGGATCTCCATTGATAGAGTTTTTGTGTATTTTCGCGGCGTTGGCCATCTCGTTGATTGGGTTGGTGGCTTTTCCGGAGAGTTTTGCCTCGAAGGGGCCCATGTTCATGCTCTACTTTGTGGTCTTCGCCCGCATGATCCCGCCTGCGAAGTCGTTGGCCACCACGTATTACCAGATGCGGAAGGGGATGAGCGCAGCCGCCCGGATTTACGAGGTGATGGATGCCGACGAACGAATCAAGGACATTGAAAATCCGAAACATATCACGGATTTCAAGGATGTTATTGAAGTTGACGATGTCAGTTTCTCCTATAACCCACAGGTTGAGGAAGCGGAGGATTGCGAGGTTTTGAAGCATGTCCGTTTCACGTTGCGGAAAGGGGAGACGGTGGCGGTGGTGGGGCCGTCGGGAAGCGGTAAATCCACGTTGGTGGACTTGTTATGCCGGTTCTACGACATTCGTTTCGGGGAGATCCGGATTGACGGGGTTCCGCACAACCATTGTGCGCTCTCCGACTTGCGAAGTTTGTTCGGCATTGTGAATCAGGATGTTTTCCTGTTCGACGACACGATATACCATAACCTCACCATCGGGGTGGAGGGGGTCACCATGGAGCAGGTGGAGGCTGCGGCAAAGATTGCGCAGGCGCACGACTTCATCATGGATTTGGAGGACGGGTATCAGACGCGGGTCGGCAACCGGGGGATGCGTCTTTCCGGCGGGCAGCGGCAGCGTGTGAGCATCGCCCGTGCCATCCTCAAGAACCCGCAGATCTTCATCCTCGACGAAGCTACTTCCGCGTTGGACAACGAGTCGGAGCGTCTTTTCCAGGAGGCGCTGTTGCCTTACATCAAACAGCATACGGGCATCATTATCGCCCACCGTCTCAGCACGATACGGTTCGCCGACAAGATTATTTTCCTCAAGAACGGTTGCATAGAAGAGATGGGCACGCACGACGAGCTGATGGCGAGGGGAGGGGAGTATTTCCGGTTCTACACCGCCCAGCAGGTGTCCGAGTGAGTTTCGAGGCCGACTGCGTCGTGATCCTATTCTTTTACGAACAGTTTGCTCACAGCGTCCGCGCCCTTCGTTACGCGCACGAAATACATGCCATTGGCAAGATTGGACACATCGAGGGTGGTGATTTCGGAGAAAACACGGACAGTTTGCAGTCGTTTGCCATACATATCCAACACCTCCACGGTTGCGCCATCCCATTGCGCATTGTCCATTTCCCATTGTACATGGACGACCCCCTTTGCTGGGTTCGGGTACAACATCAAGTTGTTTCCATCCGAATATTGCGGCACAGCGGTGCCGCTGCCGGGAACAATGGAGAAAAAGCCGGTCACCGGAGTGTTGTCGGCATTCAATACCGTCCCGGTCGGCTCGTTAAAGTATGCATTTTCAGGAACGGCGATGTGACAACGGGAGAGCTGCAGGTCGGCGATGTCCTTAAAGGGGATTCCGGTTTCACAAATGAAAGTGCTTGAATCAATACGGACGGGTGTTCTCTCGTAGTATGAGACAATTCTAAAGTATTCGAATCCCGTGGCCGTCGGTTGGGGAAATCTCACGGTGGCACCCTCCTGTATGGTCAGTTCCTGAGCATATTCCAATGCTATCCCAGGAAAACCGTTAACAATCAAACTTCCCGGACCGAGAATATTGATTTGTGTGCAGTATAATCCCGTAATGCCCCGTCCTATAGGTGAGTGGGCTACCAACACGTTCTCCCCCAAAAGCTTGACATTAATAGTGTCCAATCTGTTACTGTACGTCGTGCCCGCGAAAACTAGAACCCCGTCCGAAACTTCCATAGGTTGGGGAGCCCTTTCGACGATGGTAGCATTTTCCAACGTAAGAGTTCTTGTTTCAGGATTATACGTGACAGACCCTGAAATATACTCTCCAACTATGGTGTCGTTAATATTCGTATTTACAACATACGTGTTGGCGATGATTACTTGTCCGAAAGTCACCTGAAGCCCTGACAAAGCTAAAGAAACTAATAATAGAATTTTTCTCATAACAATTAAGTTGGCCTCTCTCTTCACTATTTCCGCGCCACACCTCCAAACCCAGCGAGGCCCGTTAACAGAATCCGGGGATATGACGCCGCGAAATTACGGATTATATTCCTTTGCTCGGTTCGGTTTCTCATTTTTTCACGATTTTCCGCATATATTCCTTCCCCTCCGCGTCCCTCACGCGCAGAAGGTACACGCCCGCAGGGACGTTCCGCAGGTTGACCGTGGCGGTTCCGCCCTGTAGAGACGTGCCATGGCGCGTCTCTACCACCCGTCTGCAACCAAAAAACCGAAAATAAAACATTTCTTTTCCATGGCTTATCTCTTTAAAAACTTCCTCGTAACCGTCCTCTCTCCGTCCGAATAGGTCAGAAAATACATTCCAGTGGGTAAATCCGTTATCGAAATATGAACGCTGACTCCCTCAACCTTCTGTTGGAGACATCGCTTTCCCAGTATATCCGTGACCATCACATCTCCAGACATTTCATTGCCAGTACTCAAGTCCAATACCACATACTGTGTGGCGGGGTTAGGATAGAGATTCATAATCAATTGTGGGTGTTCCTTTATCCCCACGCATGTTTGATTGCATCCCATCCCCTCATGTACCAAATAAACCAAAGTGTCATCTTTGTACATACATTGCAAAAGGCTTAGCCATGGATCAAAATATTTAAATCTTCCAGCCAAGTTCCCAAGAGAGTCAGCATACGGAAACATACAACCTGTTGACATTATTCCGTAAGTGGGTCCTATGCCTTCAATAAAACGAATGGAGAGATGGTAATCAGACAACCTGCCTTCATTTCCTGTACCGAAGAAGTAGTCATCCAAGTGATCAAGCAATGAAAGATATATTGTTTTTTTGTCCGAAATATACCTTACACTATCCACTATCATCGTAAAACGTATTGTATCAAGCTGTATCCATTCTTTAGTGTTTAGGTCTTTTGCATACACGCCATTATAAAACAAATCACACATGCCTTCATAAATAAATGTGTCCCCTTCTGATAAGGACATGTCGCAAATCAGATAACCTCCTATAGAACCTACATACAAGCGACCATTCACAGTATCTTCCGACAATGGGGCATCCTCTTGTAATACCCAGTCATAGTTACCCCCATGGAGAGGAACGCTGTAATAGTAACCATATTCTGAGGTATAAGCGTCCTTGGTATACTTGTAAATAAGCGTTCTGCAATACACCCCCAACAGGTTCGGTTCTTCCGGTGGGTAGTTCAGATAATCCTCCGGCGGCTGGGTGATATAAGTCACGTGATACTCCCACGTGCTGTCGCCGAAGTAGGACATGTACTGCCCGTGCGCACTGAGCAGGGCAAAAAGGAGAACTGTTGAGGCGATGACTTTTTTCATAATGGCATTAATTTGTGTGTGATTCTATGTTCATTGTTCTACTTTTTCATGAATTTTCTCGTAACCGTCCTCTCTCCGTCCGAATAGGTCAGAAAATACATTCCAACTGGCAAATCAGATAGCTCAATTTGGCATTTTGCCCCTTCTGCCCTTTGTTGGAGGCACTGCCTTCCCAGCACATCCGTAATCACCACCGAACCGTGCATCTTCTCCCCGGTGCCCTTTTCCAGCACCACATACTGCATGGCGGGGTTTGGGTAAATGTTCACTTTCGAAGTGCTGTTTTCCGGAACATCCCCGCCGAAACCGTTGTTGAAGCAGTCGCCGGATGCATTGTCGAAATCGAATTCTGTTTGAAAAGTGGCATCTAAGTTGTCTGAAAAACACAAAAGAGTCCTTAGACCATAATCCGACCAAGCTATCTGAGGTCCTTCGTCAAACCCGCGGATACTGCCAACACCATCTATCCATACATTGTTTTTCGCAGTTTGGTAAATTCCATGTAAAAACACCATATTCCGGGTTGAATTGTCGGACAGCACGACAACAGAGTCCTCCTCCGAATATTGATGCGTTATAGAAGAGTAACCACTCCATCCAACGTTGACACTTGTGGCCGCCACGCGAACAGCAGCCGATTTTACAACATACTCACCTATCACATAATGATTCACGGTGTCTCCGATATTCAAAGAAAAGTCATAGACCAAAACCTCCATGGCGTTTTCTGTTCTTGTTTCCGAGAAATCATTTAGGTCTCGTATCCATGTCCCTGCCGGCAGGTAGGCATACACTTTTCTTTCCGCCGAGTCATCGCGGATGGCGGCGAAGAACTCCGCATCCTGCAGGTTGAACTCGAAAGGCTGGCTGCCGACCTGGCGGTAGAGCTTCAGGTAGGTTTTCCCGTCCAGCACGGTGTCGCCGGCTGTCATGTACTTCTCGTTGCTCACCGACCACGAGCAGCCGTCGGTGATGGGATGGTACAGGTCCTGCGCCCGCAACGCACCCGTGGCGCCCGCCAACAGCAGGCTTAAAAACAAAAGTGTTGCTCTCTTTTTCATTGTTTTGTTATTTTTTTTTTGGTTAAAATTCTTTGGCAAAGATACACTTTATGTGAATATTATTTGTAGCGGCTGTGTCAAAAGTGTTGAAGTCGGCATGCAATATCCCAAGCACAACAGAATAATTTTCTGTAGGAAGAATTCCCATCATTTTCTTAATTGTTTTTTTTGCTGAAATGATAATAGAAAGATAGTACAAACGCGTAATCAAAAAAATGCCATGGGCAATCAACTGACGAAACACTTTTGGTTTTGGGATTTCGAACAGGGGCAAATAACACCCCATACCCCTGACGTGTATCCAGCCGTATGGATAAAGGAATCTTAAACTTCCATTCTATCCCCAAGACAGCACTAATACCAGATTTGAATGCAGGGCTATCAGGGTAAGAATCTATGCTTTTAAAGAAACTCATGCCTATTCCTGTTATCCACGACACATTCGGTTTCATTGGAAAATTACTTTCATAGAGAATACACACTTGCCCCCCATAACCAAGATATAGGAATGGGCCAAAAACATCATGGATGAAATACAATGGGTTAGCTGAATAGAACAGACCTAAATCTGTTTGCAAATAAACATTCTTCTTTAGATGAAACTTTAATGAAACACCGTTGAGCCATCCAACATTTATCCCTATACTATGACTATTAACAGAATCGGCTTTGTCAGTATCGCTTGAATGAGTTTGTTTTACCAAAGAAGAGTGTTGGTGTGTGCATTCAGAAAGGATCCCTGGCTCATAAAATAACCCCGTTGAAGTATGGCTGAGGTCCACATGTTGGAATCCTCCGTCAAAAGTTTGTGAGTAATTCTGCGCAGACGCTCCCGCAAACGCGCTGAAAATCAAAAATGTAATGGCGTATCTTTTCATATCTGTTGTTTTTTTGATTCAGGGGACCTCTGTTTTTTACTTCTTCGCGCTGCTGCCGACCTTTGGGCGAAGTCCGTTAAACATTAAGATAAGCAAACAACGCCGCGAAATTACGGATTTAATTCCTTCGCTCGGTTCGGTTTCTCATTTCTTCACGATCTTCCGCATATATTCCTTCCCCTCCGCATCCCTCACGCGCAGAAGTTCCATGTCATAATCCAACACCATCACGGATCATACGAATAGCCGTCGAATTTGAAGTCATTACTTGGATTCCCCCGAGCCACAAACAAGTAGTCTGGCACGTCTGTCATGGTTTTTAGGAAAAAGATCCGATGATTCGGGTTCACTGACCAATCGGAGAGCCGTCCCGATTCGTAGGTGCTCCACGACCAGTCCCACTGGTTAGAGGAGTTGAGGTCGAACTTGGTCGCCCACGTTCCGACTCCCAAGAGCTCGTCCGCCTGATCCGCATCAAAATTGCCGACGTGCAGATTGGCACGATATGGATAAATTCCTACACCACTGCTAATTCCGTTGTTGGTCCAAAGCGTGCTCCAAGTAGTGTCGAGTTTCAGTACTTTCATCATGTCTGATGTCCCGTTTGTTACTTGTGTACAAAACAGTTCGTCAATGCCGTCGCCATTAAAGTCTCCAACATTATATTTATCATATCTTGTCGGACTCTCTACTCCGGCCGGAGGCGGTCCGATATAAAAGGAGGGTTGCCAAACCGTTACCCAAGAATTGGAAGACAATCGCTGACAGCATGAAGTGGGACGAAATGAATTTCGTATAAACAGCAAGGAGCAATAGTTGGTGTCATTGAAATGTCCAGGCAGGATAACATCACCTGAGGCATAGCTCCAGTTTCCGATTTGTCCATTTCCTTGATTAGTCCAAATGCATACCCATGGATTTTTCCAATTTAATGTCCCATAGTGAAAGATGGATGCCCATCCATTCGGGTTGTTTTGCACGCACAACAATTCGTCGTATCCGTCCCCGTTATAATCGCCCGCGAAGAATTTGTCATTAAAGCCTATATTCCAGTTCCCTAATGGACCTGCCCAGATTTTCTCCCAATGGTCGGTGTGGAACCGGTACAGAACAGCTGTGCTAGTGGAGTATTTCACCACCAGTAGTTCCTGCGCCTCATCGCCACAGAAATTCCCGACAACGACACAGTCCGTGCTGTTTATCAATACGGTGTCGCCCGCTTTGGGGTAATTGATATTCGTCCAGTTTTTCTTCCACCTGTTGTAGTTGATGTGGGTAAGAGTCGTAGTATCAGGGATAGGATGCCTTGTAAAAAACCGAACATCAGTGTATCCATAATGTGAAATCCGGACTTCAAGAAGAGTCGTATCTAAAGGCGTATATATGGAATAATTCCCTTGGCTGTCAGTAAATGTGGAATACTCGGTTTTATAGGTATTTGACCACGCTATCACAAGAGCGTCTTTTATCGGATTGGAACTCTCGTCTTTTACCGTCCCACTGATATTGAGGCGTTTATGGTTTGGAATATTGTAATAATAGGGAGGGTAATCGCATTGAGGTCGTGGTTCTCTGGAAGAGTATTCGGGAAAAAGCGAATGTACCGTTTTAAGATCTTCATTTGGATAATGCTTGACGATTCCGTAATGATCCGAACGGCAATTTCCCCACTTAACTTCTTGATACTGCCACCAGGCATAGCCTTTGCATCCACAATCCAACGATTTCTGCATGGTGCGATTGGCATAATGATATTGTGCTATTTCTGTACCTACCTGAGATTCTGCATTGCAGGTGTCGGTCGTTCCGCTGAAACCGGTTTCTCCTAAAACCCAAACATCCACCATGTTGTCATTCATCCATTTGAAATAGGCTGCAACAGAAATGGATGAGATGATAGGATTATCGGACGAGCCATAAAAGTGCACAGACAGGAAGTCGTAGGTTAAGGCAGAGGGATCCCAAAATAGCACATTGTTAAGGCCGTCCATGCCGTATGTGACTAACTGATGGGGGGCGTTCCGCTTAATTATATAATACCATTTCCTTGACCAGTTGGAAATCATTAATTTGTCATTGTTATAATCAGGACTCGTTTTCCATTTATATCCCGGCTCCATATAGACCACGTAGGCCATTACGGTTTTATTTGTGCTGTAGTGGCGGGTCACGCTGTCTAAATAGACGCAGTACTGGTCGAACTGTTTATAGGTGTTTGTGTCGTCGCTCAGCACTAAGATGACCCGGAGGCCGTGCCGGGCGCATCTCGCAACAAGGGTATCGGTGAGTTCGAAATACCTGGCGTATGACCTTGTTGGAACTCGCAGGCTGTCATTTCTCCAGTAAATCACAGGGGCAATACGTACCACGTTGAAGCCCAACGAATCAATGACCTTCAAATCATGGTCCAGTTTCTTTGTTGCGGAGTCCATTTCATAAATACCATTTACCCCATACCCATAATGACGCCATTCATAAACACTGTCATTGATTTCTGTCTGTCGATGATATACATGCGTTTCACTGTAATTGAAATGCGGTGCGATGTAATAGTCACCACAATCATTGGCAATACAATGCGCATAGTCTGCTATATAATTGATGCAGAGCGGTTTGAAAACACTATTGCCATCATAAAATTCTCCATTGGAAATGGTGATATAGTTGGAAAATCCGTTCTGTGCAAATAGCCAATTGCTTTTATAAATATTTAGCAACAACATGGTTATAATAAAACCAAAAAAAACACACTTCTTTTTCATAGGACTACTTCTTTAAAAACTTTTTTGTAGCCGTTCTCTTCCCGTCCGAAAATGTCAAAAAATACATTCCTGAAGGCAAATACGCCACCAAAACTCGAATATTGGATCCTTTGGCTCTCTGTTGGATGCATTGTCTTCCCATCATGTCCGTAATCACCACCATGCCATCCATCTCCTCCCCCGTGCTTATGTCCAACACCACATACTGTGTGGCGGGGTTGGGATACAAGTTCATTGAAAGGTCGGGGTGTTTATTTAAGCCTACGCAAGTCTGGACACAACCAAGTCTTTCATCTGCCAAATACACTAATGAATCATCTTTATGCAAACACAGTAAATAAGATAAATAATCATAACCTTCGTTCAGATGTGCTCCGTATGGCGGAATAATTCCAGATCCCCATGGGTAGATTCCGTATGATGGTCCTACACCCTCAATAAAATAGATGGAAAGCGGATAATCCGCATGTTGATTGGCATATATCGTACCGAAAAAATAGTCGTCTAAATGATCTATTAATGACAGGTAAATCATTTTTCGTCCAGCTACAAAACGGACACTGTCCACTAACATAAAATGGTGATCGGCAAGATAGTTTTCCAAACAAAAGGTATCTCCTTCTGCCAGTGACATGTCGCAAATCAAAACACTCCCAGAGTATAAACGCCCATACACAGTATCTTCATGTATAGCACTAGTACTTCCCCAAACAAGGGAGTCTGTATCGTTTCCCAGTGCAAAGTATTCGTTTGGATTGTTGTAAGCGTGATTGTTTTTGTTAAATCTAAATGAGCAGGTGTGGGAATAGACACTCAACGGACTGGGATTTTCAGGAGGAAAATCCAAATAATTCTCCGGTGGCTGTGTTACAACAACTTGATGATACTCCCACGTGCTGTCGCCGAAGAAGGACATATACTGTCCGCGGGCATTGAGCAAGGCGAACAGGAAAAGGGCTGAGGTGATGATTTTTTTCATAATGGTATGCTTTATTATGGGGACCTCTATTTTACTTCCCGCGCCATATCCCCTAAACCCTGCGAGGCCCGTGAACAGAATCCGGGGATATGATGCCGCGAAATTACGAATTATATTCCTTCGCTCGGTTCGGTTTTCTCATTTTTTCATGATCTTCCGCATATAGTCCTTCCCCTCCGCATCCCTCACGCGCAACAGATACACGCCCGCGGGCACGTTCCGCACATTCACCGTCGGCGAGTTGGTCGGCGAATTTTGCGAATTAAGGTTGTCCAAGTTGTCGTTATCACTTGCCAGTGCCGCCAACTCGAGCTTCGCTCAGTCTTTCACGCAGCGGATGGCGCAATAGTGGACATCCGGCAGGGAGGATATTCGGGGGGGGTCCTGATTGATATTCAGCAGGAAAATATAGGAATGCACCTGAAAGGAGTCATTGCCAAGCCAGCCGCCCCACCCGGGTGTGCCGGGTATGACAATGGAATCGTTCGGTGCCGG